>Ga0194037_1000535_pt1 | contig 29329 bp, 23 predicted proteins | sample JunL306m_MetaG_FD_148653 | JGI IMG/M metagenome (GOLD analysis project Ga0194037, IMG submission 148653) | Anoxic zone freshwater microbial communities from boreal shield lake in IISD Experimental Lakes Area, Ontario, Canada - Jun2016-L304-6m | ecosystem: Environmental > Aquatic > Freshwater >...
CATGTAGGTTTTGCTGGAGGCAGAATGTACAGAAGCATCCCAAGATCCTTTCTTAGATTAAGTTTTGGTGGCTACCCTTATTATTTTTATGATGGCTTATTTTATGGCTATTATGGAGGTTATTATGGAAGCATTTTTCCTCCATATGGCATCTCCATTGGAGCATTACCTTATGGCTATTGGTCTTTCAATTATGGAGGTTTTCCTTATTTCTACCATAGCGGTATCTACTATCGCCAACAGCAAGAGCAATATCAAGTAGTAGAAGCACCAGTGGGTGCAAGCGTGCCTAAAATTCCAAAAGAAGCCAAAGTAGTGGTGGTGAACAATGAAAAGTATTTTGAATACAATGGTACTTATTACAAAGAATATGTAAAACAAGATGGTACTATTTGGTATGAAATTGCTGGCTTACATGGTGTATTAAACACCACGGCTGCTGATGTAGCGCCTCAAAATGGTATTGCTGAAAACAATACCCCTGTCCCTGTCATGTCTAATGCACCTTCAATGGTGCAAAATACAATGACACCTGCTAAGCAATACAATATTGGTGATATTGTGGATGCCTTGCCGGCAGATTGCAAATCGGTAATTATTAACAATCGTAAATATTTTGTTGCTAACGGTAATCTATTTTTCGAAGAGTTTATAGAGAACAATATTTTAAAATATAAAGTAGTTGGTAAATAGATATTACGAAATTTAAAAATTACAAAGTTTGAATTGTTGTCAAAGCCCTGCAAAACAGGGCTTTGATTTTTAAAGAATAGGGGTTTTCTTTTTTCACATTAATTTGATTTACATGAAAAATATTTTTATACTTAGTATTGGCTTGCTTTTAATATTTTCTTATACTGCTTGTAGTCCTAAGGAATACCCAGTAGGTAATTACCAAGCAACTAAAATTTTGGCAGATGGTAATTCAATAGATTGGAGTTTACCCTTGCGTTTTGGTGCTGAAGATGGTTTGTTGCAATACAATATCACCAATGACAAAAACAATATTTATGTGAGTGTAGCTACCAATGATCAAGCTACACAAATGAATATAGTAAGGTCTGGTATTACAGTCTATTTTGATACCAAAGGAAAAACAAATAAAACTATGGGCCTCAGTTTTCCTGCCAATGAAGTATCGGATGGAGATAAGCGCAATTTTAGGCCAATTGCTGGAGGGGCTAATAAAACTGCAGACCAATTAAATTTTAAAAAACAAATATTGATGGACAAAGATATTTTTAAAGCCTTTGGTTTTATCAATATGGACAATAGAATTTATGATGTCTCAGATACTAGCCATATTAAAATGGGGATCAATTATGACGCCTTTGGCAATTTAGTTTTTGAAACCATTGTGCCCATTAAAAATATTTATGATAAAGATTTTACAGCAAAAACGGCGCCTAGTTTAAGTGTGGGTATAGTAATAAATTCATCGGGTATGAGCGCCAGGGGTATGAATAATGCAGGAGGCGAATCTGGCATGAGAAATGGTAGAGGTATGAGTGGTGGTGGCATGCGAGGCGGCGGTAGTGGCGGAATGGGCGGTGGAAGACGCGGTGGCGGTGGTATGCGTGGTGGCGGAGCTAATGTTGGTGGATATACACCTAAGAATTCTGCCAATTGGTACCAATTTAAATTAGCTTATAGCAATTAAAATACTTCACCTAAATTCACAAAAAATCCTTGGGAACTATTGTTGCCAAAACCATAATCTATACAAATATTGGTTTTAGAATATTTATTTAATTTCAATCTTAAACCAAGGCCATAGCCTGGCAATACAGATTTATAAGTCGTAGAAAGCTCGTCCGAAAATTTTTCGGCATTGACAAATATAATACCACCTATTAATCCATTTTTACTAATGCCAAATCGGTATTCGGTTTCTAGATAAGACATATTATTACCTCTAAATCTGCTTTGTATATAGCCTCTTCCAGTATTGTATTGATCGTCCCAACCTGTGGCTGGTTTTAATAAATAAGGAGGCGATCCACCTAAGGTCAACCATTCATAACTCCAAAAAGCCAAAGTGTTTTTTGAGCCTTTTGGAAAACTAAAATATTTACGTGTATCTATTAAAAGAGATTGCCAATAATTATTACTGCCTATCAAAGGTAGATTATCTCTTAACACTAAATTAAAGTAAGTGCCATGGCTAGCATTGATTTGGTTGGTTCTTGAGTCATACAACAGATTAAAAACAGGGCCCACAGCAATTTCATCATTTCCTAATTCTTTTCCAATTAGTTTATTGATTCTTTTAGTACCTGGATCTACCACCTTAATGTTCCAAAACTGATCGTAATAAATACCAGTACCTGCGTACCAATTTTTTGCAAAGGATATTAAAATTTTATCATGAATTTTTAATCCATTAAAATTAATAGTATGTGCTTTATTGGGATCGGTTCTTCCACCTAGTCCATAAATATCAGAAGGGTAAGAAATGTATCTATTGTCGGAAATTAAATTTATTTTATCTTTTTTTAACCAGATATCTGCATACAAAGGAAAAATAGTTTGGTTGTATTGAGAATAAGTAAAACTCGAACTAATGTTTGAAATTTTTGCTTCGCTGTCTGCATGGGTATAAAAAGCAAGGTTGGTACTTATTAAGCCAGCAGTTCCAGTTTGTAAAGTATAACCTGCTGCAGGTAAAAAAGAGAAATGATATTTTTTTGTTTCAATGCTATTGGTGGTATTTGCCTTTTTTTTAATTACAGATTGAAAAACATCTTTCAAATCTTTTTTTTTGAATGCTTTTATGGAGGTATCAAGTTTTTGAATGACTAGGGTATCATTTGGAAAATCAAAGGGATTAGCCAATACCATAGCACTTGGACATAGTAGACCAATGAATAATCCTACCGGAAGGCTTAGGTTTTGCTTGAAAAAGTTTTTGATAGGGCCAAGGTTTTTTAAAATTGAATCAGTTGCAAAATAAAGTCAACTTAATTAGAGTTTAGACTTTAATTTTTAGTTCAGGTTTAATGGAAAATTAAATTATATATATTATATTGTATATCAGTTTAGTATTTCTTAAAAAATCTATCTATGAAAAGAAGTCCCTACATCGTTTTTCTCATCATGTTGACCTTTTTTGTGATTTCATTTTTGACCAATGTGATGGGGCCCTTGATTCCCGATTTAATCAAAGATTTTAGCCTTACGCTAACCTTAGTGGCCTTATTGCCCTTTGCTTTTTTTATTGCCTATGGGGTAATGTCCATTCCTTCTGGGATGATGATAGAAAAGTACAAAGAAAAAAAAGTAATGATTGCAGCCTTTATTGTGGCTTTTTTTGGTTCTCTTATACTAGCACTATATCCTAATTATTTGTCTGCAGTTGGTTCTTTGTTTTTAATTGGTTGCGGGATGGCCATGTTACAAGTGGTAATTAATCCTCTGTTGCGTACTTCTGGAGGAGAGGAAAATTTTGCATTTTATTCTGTACTCGCCCAATTGATCTTTGGTTTTGCTTCTTTTGTGAGTCCATTAGTGTATTCAAAATTAGTTTTTGCCATGGGGCATGACAATCAATCCAATGGCTTGCTTACTTATTTGTACAAATTGGTTCCACCACAATTGCCTTGGATTTCTCTTTACTTTTTCTTTGTAGTTATTTGTTTTTTAATGATTGTGGTGATTGTTTTTTCAAAATTTCCTACCGTAGAATTAAACCAGGATGAAAAAGTAGGTGCTTTACAAACACATCTTAATTTATTTAAAAATAAGCAAGTGGTTTTATATTTTATGGCCGTCATTTGCTATATAGGTTCTGAACAAGGCGTAGCCAATTGGATCTCCCAATTTTTAGCTACTTACCATGGGGTAGATCCGCAAAAAGCAGGCGCCGAAACCATTGCCTATTTCTGGGGATTGATGACCGCAGGAGGCCTACTGGGTTTGCTTTTACTAAAACTATTTGATAGCCGCCATGTGCTCATTGTATTTACAGGTTTATCCATGGTGGCCTTGGCCGCTGCTTTATTGGGTTCTACCAGCGTTGCTCTTATTGCTTTCCCATTGGTGGGATTTTTTATCTCCTTATTGTATCCCATTATTTTTTCTTTGGCATTAAATTCTGTAACAGAGCACCATGGCTCTTTCTCGGGAATTTTAGTGACAGGAATTATCGGAGGTGCCATTGTGCCATTGATCATTGGCTGGTTGGGTGATCAAGTAGGATTAAAAGGCGCCATGTGCTTTTTATTTTTAACCCTTGGATTTATTTTGACCATTGGATTTTGGGCCAAACCCATCATCAACAATAAAACTATTGATCTTTTTAAAAATAAAGCGGGCGATCCTGCTTAAATAATTTTATGAACGAAGCTAAACTAATTGGCATTGATTTAGGTGCGACCAATATTCGTGCAGCTATAGTGCATGGCGCCAACATAAAAAATATAGAAACTAAAAAAATAAAAAGTGCGGGTACTGTGGAAGATGTTTTGGCAGATTTTTATTTATTGATAGATGCACTTCTAGATAAGGATGTTGTGGCCATTGGTGTGGGTGTACCAAGTGTAGTGGATTTAGCCAAGGGTATTGTGTATGATGTGCAACATATTCCTTCTTGGAAAGAAGTGCCCTTGAAAGCCATCTTAGAAGCCAAATATAAAATTCCAGTTTTTGTCAACAACGATGCCAATTGTTTTGCCTTGGGTGAATTTCATTTTGGCAAAGGCAAGGATAAAACAGAAATGATTGGACTCACCATTGGCACAGGATTGGGTGCTGGCGCCATTGTCAACAAACATTTATTTGCAGGCCCTAATTGTGGAGTAGGTGAATTTGGGATGGTAGATTATTTAGACCACAACTATGAATATTATGCCAGTGGTCAATATTTTTCTCATAGGTACCATTTAAATGGCGAAGAGGTTTTTGAACGTGCCAAGGCGGGAGATGTTTTAGCCCAACAATATTACAGCGAACTAGGCACTCATTTGGGGAATGCCATTAAACTAATCATGTATACTTTTGACGCTTCGTATATAGTCTTAGGAGGTTCCGTGCGTCATGCTTATCCTTATTTTGAAAAAAATATGTGGGCACGAATTCAAACCTTTGCCTATGGACATTCCATTACCAATTTAAAAATTGAATTGTCTGATTTAGAGAATGCTGGAATTTTAGGGGCTGCTGGTTTGTACTACGATCAATTATAATTTTAATTCGCCCCAACCTTTTCTGTATTCTCTTTTAATGAATTGATTTGCTGCTTCAAAATTAGTCACCCGCATATTGGCGCCATCCCATTGCAAGGCCTTGTATCTTCCAGAAAATTTATAGCCTTCCATATTGCCATAGACAGGATCTACTTTTTTAATTTTTTCACGGATATTAAAACTACGCAACAATAAATTACCTAATAAGACAGTTTCAGTTAAGGGCCCTGCATAACCCACAAAGGGAGAATCAACTTCCATATTGCCATAGCCTGCAATGCTTGCATCTACCCACTGCCACCAATGTCCATCCATATCGCCTTTGACTCTTGCGTATTTTTGCGGCACATTAATATCCTTATTTAAACTAAGCGGTAATAACCTGGGATGACTTCCACCCCAACCGCAGGCTACTTTTCCTTTGGTACCTATAAATAAAGTAGCGCCTTCAAAATCATTTTCACCTGGGAAGTCTCCTAGTGCATCATTGAAATTTAAATCGGGATCCAATTCATTCACACGCTCTGGTGTAATGCCTCCATCCATCCAAAATAAATCTAAGTCCTTCCCGTTTTTTTGTTTAAACTTAAATTTTAAAGAACTGGATACTGGCCCACTTTCTGGGTACACGCCTTCTTTAAAAATGCCACTATACACTGTACTTGCACTTCCAGAAATTTCTGTTGGATAACCCAATTCTAATAACTTAAAGGGGGGTCCCATAATATGACAACCCATATCGCCTAAAGCACCTGTTCCAAATTCCCACCAACCTCTCCAATTAAAAGGAACCAAGTTATCAATGTAATTTGTTTTTTGCGCCGTGCCCAACCATAGGTCCCAGTTTAATTCTTTAGGAATAGGTGGTGTTGTTTTTGGCCATGAGATTCCTTGAGGCCAAACAGGACGATCGGTCCAGCAATATACTTTTTCAATATCACCAATAAGCCCTGCTTCAAACCATTCACGCATGGTACGCATACCATCGCAAGAAGCGCCCTGGTCGCCCATTTGCGTGACTACCTTGTATTTTTCTGCCGCCTGCGTTAATATTCTTGCTTCATAAATATCATGCGTCAATGGCTTTTGCAAATACAAATGTTTTTTTAACTGCATCGCACTTAATCCAACCAGTGCATGGTTATGATCGGGTATGGCTACGGTAACTGCATCAAAGTTCTTACTTTCTTTATCGAACATTTCTCTCCAATCATGGTAAAATTTTGCTTTCGGAAATTGTTTTCTTTTAGAAGCGGCTGGCCTTTCATCTACATCACATAAAAAAGCAATATTGGTATTTTTATTAGGGGTATTGGCTAAATGTTGAATATCATTATCGCCTTCTCCTCCACAACCTATGGCTGCTATGTTTAATTTATCGCTAGGGGCTACATAACCTACACCACCTAATACACTTCTGGGTACAATATAAAAACCGGCAGTGGCCATGGCTGCTTTTTTAATAAAATCAGCGCGCCCTAATTTATTTTTTTTCATGATCGTACAAATTATAAATAGTTTATTTACTTGCTTTTTTTAAAAGGGGCTTTACGGCTACTTCTTTAAAATAAACCACATCTTCGTCTCCATGATTTTGTAAACCTAAATAACCCTCATTGGGACGAACACCAGGATAAGGTTCAAAATCAAATTGTCTTTTTGGGGTTGGGTCTCCTTCGGTATAATCGGTCACTTTTTCTCCATTTAAAAATACAATCGTACGTGGACCATCTAAAGTAATTTCCATGGTATTCCAATCTGGGCCTGGCTTTCCGGGTTTAGCTAAAGGTTTAGTTAAAGAATATAATGTACCACTAATATGGTATTCATCTTCATTGGAAGTTTCTGGATGATTATCAATCTGTACTTCATAGCCATAAAAAACGGGCATCCATTCTTCCTTGGGTTCAACTGGTACTCTTATAAATACACCAGCATTGCTATTGAACTTTTGCATTTTATAAACCACTTTTATAACACAGTTGCCTAATTTGCCTCCCGTCCAATACAATAAACCCATGCCTCCCTTGCTGGCTAGTAAACCATCTTCTACAAAGCGACTGCCTCCACCCACATGCTTCCAGCCTGTTAAATCTTTACCATTAAAAAGTGGTTTCCAAACAGCTACATCTTTTTTTGTTTGAGCGTTCAAAGTCAAGTGACAAAAAAATAAAGCCAGCAGCAATGGAAGGCTGTATTGAATAGCAAGTTTGAATGGGCGCATCGTTGATGATTTTAACTTATGATTCGTTTTGTTTTCGGTCCTTTAAAATTATGTATTCTAGCCCAAACACAGGCTTTAATTCGAAAATACTATGGGCTATAACAGGAGAATGGCAATCAACATATTATAAAATATTTTATATACAAAACATTATCAATCAAATATTTCATTCTTTTTTAATAAAATAATATAAAAATACCATTGCTGTATTTTTTTAAGCTTGAAGTGCATCGAAAGCCTAATTCACGTAACTTCAAAACATTAATTTATAGACCTAAATGCCTATTCCATGATAACCACCCGAAGAAAATTAATCAAGCAGTTTTTATATGTCTCTGCAGGCTTTGCCTTAGTGCCTGCTTGCATTCAAGGACCAAAAGGAAAAGCAGCACGTTTTTTAACCGACTTACATATAGCCGATGACAAAGAACTTTTGTTGGAGCAGATCGTAGATTTTTTAATTCCCGCCACTAGTACACCGGGTGCCAAAGAAATGGAAGCACATTTATTTGCATTAACGATGATAGATGATTGTTCTAAAAAAGAAGACCAAGAAAAATTTGTGAGCGGGCTCAATCAATTTGACGCCGCCTGTACCAAATTAGTAGGGCATTCTTTTGCCGAAGCTTCCAAGGAACAAAAAGCAACATTTATAAATTCTTTGAATCAAAGCAAAGAAAATCCAACCGAGGTAGATTTCTTTTATTCCAATTTGAAAAGATTGACCATACAAGCCTATACCAGTTCTCAGTTTTTTCTAACCAAAGTGAAGGTGTATGAAATGGTGCCAGGCCGCTTCCATGGCTGTGTTCCAGTGAAACAAAATCTCAATTAATTTTTACCTACTAATTTAATTTTATGAGCGATAATAACAATCAATTTGATGTAATAGTAATAGGTTCGGGCATGACTGGCGGTTGGGCTGCGAAAGAATTTACTGAAAAAGGTTTTAAAACCCTAGTGCTTGAAAGAGGCCGCAATGTGGAGCACTTAAAAGATTATCCTACGACTAATATGAATCCTTGGGAATTTGAACACCGAGGGGAAATACCTACTAAAATTAAAGAGGCCAATCCCATTGCCAGTAAGACCTATGTTTTTAGAGAAGACGCTGCGCATTTTGTAGTGAAGGACAAAGAACATCCTTATATACAAGAAAAACCTTTTGATTGGATTAGAGGCTATCAAGTGGGCGGAAAATCTTTGTTGTGGGCGAGGCAAACCCAACGCTGGAGCGAGTTTGACTTTGAAGGACCTAAAAGAGATGGCTTTGCAGTAGATTGGCCTATTCGTTATGCCGATCTTGCTCCTTGGTACAGCCATGTAGAAAAATTTGTAGGTATTTCTGGCAACAAAGATGGTTTAGCCAATTTACCTGATGGTGAATTTTTACCAGCACTGGACATGAGTTGCATTGAAAATCATTTTAAAGGAGTGATTGAAAAAAATTATAAAGATAGAAATGTGATTTATGCACGATGTGCGCATTTGACCAAACCCAATCAAATACATTTAGATCAGGGTAGAGGCCAATGTCAAAATAGAAATTTATGTCAAAGAGGTTGTCCTTTCGGCGGCTATTTTTGCAGCAATTCATCTACGCTTCCTTGGGCGCAAAAAACAAATAATTTAACCCTGCGTCCTCATTCAGTGGTGCATTCAATTATTTATGATGACAAAAAAGAAAAAGTAACTGGTGTAAGAGTGATTGATGCCATCACAAAAAAAACTTATGATTATTTTGCCAAAGTGGTTTTTCTAAATGCGGCAGCTTTGAATAGTAATTTAATTTTATTGAACTCTACCTCTAACCGTTTCCCGAATGGATTAGGCAATGACCATGGCGTATTGGGTAAATATGTGGCCTTTCATAATTACCGAGCACGCGCTTCTGCAACTTTTGATGGCTTGTTGGATTCTACTACTGACGGTCGTTCTATGACCAGTGCCTACCTACCTCGTTTTAGAAATTTACACAAACAAGAAACTGATTTTTTACGTGGCTATGCATTAACTTTTGGTGGAGGTCGTGGCAATAAAACCAATACAGATGGCTTTGGTACTGAATTGAAAGATCAATTGGCTAAAAAAGAATTAGGTCCATGGTATGTTGGTGCACAAATGATGGGTGAAACCATTCCTAAAGAAACCAATTATGTAAAATTAGATCCAAATCAAAAAGATGAGTGGGGTATGCCACTACTTTCCATTCATATTGACTATGATGACAATGACGATAAAATGGTGAAAGACTTTACAGAACAAATTACAGAGATGTTTACCAAGGCAGGCTATACCAATATTAAAACTTCTGATTCTAAACAGGCACCAGGCTTGGACATTCATGAAATGGGCGGCTGTCGCATGGGTCATGATCCTAAAACATCCATGTTGAATAAATGGAATCAATTGCATACTTGTAAGAATGTATTTATTACCGATGGCTCATCTATGACTTCTACTTCTACTCAAAATCCTTCACTCACTTATATGGCACTCACCGCCCGTGCTGTCAATTATGCAGTGGAGCAGTTAAAAAAAGGAGAAATATAATAAGTCATTAAACTTCACTAATATTGCAAACAATTCCACGTTTTAAAATTATAGATGCGCATTAAATTTTATATCCTTAGTTTATTCTTACTGTGTTCGGTTTTTTTAAAAGCGCAAACTAAGGAAGTGCAATATGGACAACAATCTTGGTTGGATTATCTAAATCAAAATAGATACTCCAAACAATGGGGTTCTTGGATAGATGTACAATTGAAATTAGCTGATGGCTATTATAAATCGGTTTATGCAACAGAAACAACACTAGGGGGAACTTATTATACCAAAAAAAATTTAAAAATAGTAGGTGCTTTGACCTATGTGGATCAAATACATACTGGTACTAATTCTTATCATCTTAGTGAATACCGACCTTGGCAAATGGTTCAGCTAAATACGGAATCACCTAAAGCAAAATTTTTACAATGGCTAAGGCTAGAGGAAAGATTCAAGCAAACGGCAGTACACGACGCCCCATCTTCTAATTATGATTTTACTTACCGACTAAGGTATTATTTCTTAAGCCAAATACCTTTAACCAAACATCATTATCAAAAAGGAAGTTTGTCTTTTGTAGCTTCCAATGAAACTTATTTTAATTTTGGCAAAGGCATTGTGTACAATACTTTTGATCAAAACAGATTATCGGCTGGATTTTATTATTATATCAACAAAGACAATATCTTCCAATTTGGCTACACCAATGTGTATCAGCAATTAAGTGCTAAAAATAAATTTTCCAATTTGGATGTGCTTAGACTTTCTATTTTCAACAACATTACTTTTAAAAAGCAAAGCAAGCCTAGTTCATTTTAAAGACTTTAATATTTTACTAAACAATTCGGCGTTCTCGTAAACACCATCGAACAAGAAGGATCTATAACCATAACTAAATACAGGCACAGGTATACCAGTATGATCATTGGTAGCAAATTGAGCTGTGAGACTTTGTTTTTTATAATCTCCATCATGTAAGGTAAGTCCACCAGTTTCATGGTCTCCAGTGATAATTACTAGGGTACCCTTATTTTCATCTGCGTATTGAATTGCTTTTCCAATTAATGCATCAAAGTCAATCACTTCTTTAACCACATACTCAATATTGTTGGCATGTCCTCCGTAATCAATTTGTGCAGCTTCTACCATCATAAAAAATTGCTTGCTTTTATTTAATGAAAGCGAGGCAGTTGTTTTATCAAAAGCCTTACTCAACCAATTACCTCTTCCTTCTTGCATGGACAAGCCTGCTTGAGGATCGATGACCAAAGTTTTTTTATTGGATATTGTAGATAAATCATCAATGGAAGAAACAATTTTATAATTAGGCAATAGGCTGTCCAACATTTGATGATTTAAATGGGCAATATTTTTCTTTTGCAGAATACTAATTTTATTTATTTTATCATTTCCTGCACCTGCTAAAATTTGAACTCTTGACTGATCTAATTGTTGAATGATCTGAATAGAACTGTCTCTGTCTTTGGCCCTCGCATAAAAAGCAGCAGGGGTCGCATCTGATACATCTCCACTACTTATTATGCCTACACTAAATTTCTTGTCTATTAAATAGTCGGTAATTAAATTTAATTTTTCTCCATTTGGCCTTACACCTAAATGTCTGTTTTCTATTTTTTCACCCGTTGCTATAGAACTTGCCCCAGGGGCCGAATCGGTAACATAATTATCTGCCGAACTAGTTTTGGAAAATCCAATATGCTTTAAATTAAAAGTGGTTAGCGAACCTCCATTAGCAGTATTGCCTGCATACCACTGCGGTAAACTACAGCCATCTCCAATCAATAATATAATTTTGGTTACTGGCTGGTCCACACCATCATTGGCATACTTAGGTAAGTAAACCGCTTGTTTTGTAGCCATGGTCACATTGGTGCTTGACCAATTTTTCAAAAACTGTCCTAGGGCTTCAATATGATCTGTATTGATAAAATCAATCTTCATTTTAATAAACTGCTGCCAGGCATTTAAATAATCTGGACTGGCCCAGAACCTAATTTTTTTGCCTTTCTGGTGCGTGCTTGTAATAATAGAATCAATTTTTTCACGATCCGCCTTAACCATAATGCCCTTTCCATTCCATTTAGAATAATTGGTAAAATCTGCACTGAATAAACCAATTTTAGTTAATTCCGGGGCTGTATAAGCCTTGTCTAAATCACCGTCAAAATAGATATAGTTAGGATAGCTAGCAAACTCATTGGATTTAGGTCTATTGCCTGTAATGATAATTTTAATTTTACCCGCGTTGATGATAGATGAATAAGTATCAAGTAGGACTACTAATTTTTGTAGGGTCCTAATGGGATCTGTTTTAATGTCGATGAGTAATTGCAAAGAGAGTGTACTATCTGCATAGGGATAACCATGATTTGCATTGATCTTATTTTTTAAAGGATCAAGATAAAAGGCTTGAAGGGTTCTTTTCTTTTGAATATCACTAAAAGTATGGCCTACAAACAAACTGTCATTAAAATAAAATATATCTGCTTCGATAGAACCAAAGCCTTGGTCATAGGCAGTAAAAAAAGGGATCGGGTTTTCGTAATCGTTATGGGAATGTGCATTGGAAGGCGTATAGATTTGACCAAAACCAGTTTTAATAAATGCAATAGCTATGACTACTACAATTAATTTTTTTATTTTCATGATAATGTTTTTGTAAATTTTAAATGCGATTGTTGAAAGCCCATTTTACTATAAAATTCATGTGTGTCTAATCTTTTATTTTGAGCCGTAACTTCAAAAGAAATGCAATCTAATGCTATTAATTCTTGTTCAATAAATTTAACCAACTGGGCTCCAATTTTTTGTCCTCTGTATTCTTGTTTAATAAAAAGTTCTTGAATTTCTCCTACCTTTCCACAGTGATGGAGCAGCTGTTGAATGTGGCAACTAATGAAGCCAAACACAACACCTTCCTGGCTTTCAGCAAGGTAATAGAGCTTAGTTTTATCTTTAATATTAAGTAAAAATATATTTTCAAATGCATTGATATTGAAGGTAAAATCTTCTAATAAACAAATTTGTTCATATACAGTTAACATGTCTTTTGGTTCCACTTTTCTAATTTTTAAATTATTAATCATAGAAAATATTTATTTTTTTAAATTTTAATTAAGCATTCATTAAGTCAAATATTACCTCAATATTAATTTATTATTATAAATAAGGTACGAACCTTTCTGCTATTATTATTCTTGTTAAAATTGCACAAAATTTAACATATGCAATCATTTTTCAAGAAAGTGTTAATGGGGGTCACGCTATTAACTTTCTTCATTTCTAATGTCTATTCTCAAGAGAGTAGAATTGTGACTGGTAAAATTCAAACTACAACTGGTTTGGGTATAGCTGGTGCTGTATTAAGAACCTTACCTTCAAAGAAAACATTTCAAACAGACAATGAAGGTAGTTTCAAAATCACAGTTTCTAATGGAGATAAAGCTGTAGAAGTTTCTTCTATTGGTTTTTTATCACAAACTTATAACTTACGTAGTGAATCAACCTTCTCTTTAGCCTTACAAGAAGATACTAAAGCATTGACTGATGTAGTAGTTACTGCTTATGGTATTAAAAGAGAAACAAAAAAATTAGGTTATTCTATTCAAGAAATTAAAGGAAGTGAATTAGTTAAAGCTAGAGACGCAAACCCAATCAACTCTTTGGTTGGTAAAGTGGCTGGATTAGCTGTAGGGGCTAACGCAGAAATGTTAGGTCGTCCTGAAATTGTTTTACGTGGCTCTAAAGATTTATTATTTGTTATAGACGGGGTTCCGGTGAATACTGATACTTGGAACATCAGTCCTGATGATATAGATACTTATACTGTTTTAAAAGGTACCAACGCTTCTGCTCTTTATGGATTTAGAGGTTTGAATGGTGCCATTGTTATTACTACTAAGAAAGGATCTAAAGATAAAAAAGGATGGCAGGTAGACTTCAATTCAAGCACTATGTTTGAACAAGGATTTTTAGCTGTACCTGAAGCACAAGCAGAATATGGTCGTGGTACTAACTACGCCTATAGCTATGGTGATCAATTATATGATAATAAACAACGTTTACCAGAATGGGGTCCTCGTTTCGAAGGCCAATTGGTAAAACAATACAATAGTCCTTACGATATTGTAACGGGTATTAGAACAGCTACACCATGGACTGCAAAGGGTATCAATAACTTTGAAAATTTCATGCAAACAGGTATTATTAATAACAATAATATTTCTATGTCTGCTGCCACTGAAAAATCTGATATAAGAATTTCAGTTTCTAATATGGATCAAAAAGGAATGTCTCCTAATACAAAACTTAATTCTTATACTTTAGCCATCAATGGCGGCTACAATGTAACTAAGAAATTAAGGTTTGAAGCGAGCATGAATTTGAACAAGCAATATTCTCCAAATATTCCTGATGTAAACTACGGACCTAACTCTTACATTTATATGTTTAAAGTTTATGGTTCATCTGATTATGATATCAATGATTTGAAAGATATCTACAAAGGTCCACAAGGGGTGCAAAATTTGATTCCTTATGCACAAGAATATGGTCGTGAAAACAGTGCTTGGTTTATGGCTAAAAAATGGTTACGCTCTCACGACAAAACCGATATCAATGGTTATGTAAAGGCTTCTTATAAGGTAAACAACGATCTAAGTTTAAACCTACGTTCTCAACTTTCTACTTGGAGCCAATTGAGAACTGAACAAGTACCAGCAGGTGCTAACCTAAACACCTACACCCCTTGGTTTTACTTTGGATGGTATGGTGATTATCATGAGGACAGCAGAAGATTGACAGAGAACAACACTGATTTGACAGCAAATTATGAGAAGAAAGTGGGTGAAATTGGAATTTCTGCCTTAGCGGGTGTTTCAGAAAGATCTTTCGCTTATAATTCTTTCTGGGGAACGACAAAAGCCTTAGCTGTTCCAAATTTATATGTAATGTCTAACTCTAAAGATGCTGCATTATCCTATACATGGAATTCAAATATGCAAGTTTACAGTGCTTTCTACTCAGTAGATTTATCTTTGAGTAAGTATGCAACCTTATCTCATACAGGTCGTGTAGATCAATTGTCTACTTTACCTGATGGAAACAATACTTTCTATTATCCTTCAGTTTCTTTAAGTTCAGTATTGACTGATTATATTTCATTGCCTTCTTTTATATCTTTTGCAAAAATCCGTGGATCATTTGCTGATGTAAAAGGAGCTTTAACGCAATCTACTATTCCTTCTGCATTTACCGCAATTACAGGAACAAGTACGAATGGTGGTTTATTAGGTTATGGATCTGATTTATATTCCTCTTATGATGGACCTTCTTATACCAACCAAAATGCGTATGCTTTCCAATCTTATTACAATGGTACCCCTTCGGTAGGTTATTCTAGTGTGATTGCAAATTCAGCATTAAAGCCTTTCGACCGTACTTCTTATGAAGGTGGTTTGGATATGAAGTTCTTTAAAAATAGATTGGGATTTGATTTTACTTATTTTACAAGTTTTAACGGACCTCAAATTTACGCCTTGCCTGTGGCTTCTTCAACTGGTTACGCTGCACAAAACGTAAATGGAATTACTTCTAAAAAAGCAGGTTTTGAAATCTCCTTATCTGGTACACCTATCAAGACAGCAAATTTCAACTGGGATATTAATGCTAATTATTCTACCTACAAAGAAACATTGGATGCTATTTACGGATCAGAAACAGGGTTGGCTTTGAACAACCATATTTACCATGTAGGTGATCGTTTAGATGCAATTTATGGTTCTGCTTTTGTACGTGATGCTGCAAACAATATTGTATGGTCAGGTGGTACACCATTAAGAGCGCCTTCTGATATTACTAATAATAAATTTTTAGGATTTGCAAATCCTGATTATATATTTGGTATTTCTAACAAGTTTACATTTAAAAATGTAAGCTTTGGCTTCCAAATTGATGGTAGAATTGGCGGTAATATTTATGATCAAATCTATCATGATGGTATGAATGGGGGTACTTCTATAGAATCTACTCAAGGTTTGATAGGTGCTGCACGTTTAGCTGAGTGGCAAACAACCAACAATGGTACTACTGCACAAACTGCAAAATATGTAGGCCCAGGTGTTAAAATAGTTGCTGGAACACCAACTTATGCTGGTGGTGTAATTACCAATTTGTCTGCTTTAACATTTGCGCCTAATGATGTCGCAGCAAAAGTTCAAACTATAGCTGGTGCATCAGGATATGGTGGAGTGGATGAATATTGGATGACCAATCGTTCATTTGTAAAATTGCGTGAAGTAAGTATTGCTTATTCTTTACCTGCTAATGCTTTAGTTAAAATGAAATATATAAAGGGTGCTACTTTTTCTTTAATGGGTAGAAACTTATTGTATTGGGCCGACAGAAAAGACCAAGATTTAGACCAATTTGCCGCTGGCTACAATGATTCTGACAGAAGCTTACAAAAGGGTGCAATTTTGCAATCTGCCACAGCTAGAAGATTTGGATTTAACATCAGTCTTAATTTCTAAAATTAAAAATGTATAAAAGTAATTATATGAAAATCAAAATTAGTAATATCATCTTAGGCTTAGTTGCTATAAGTTTTGGTATCACAAGTTGCCAAAAAGGGGACAACTTGACTGCCAATCCAAATGTTGCAGCAGAAAGTTCTACCATTCCTTCTTCACTATTATTAAATCACATCACTGCGAATTTAATGAAAGAGGAAGATCCAATCACTTCAAATGTATACAAGTACAATCAGAATTTAGTTTCTAATTATACTTACTATTTTGGAAGTAATAGTTATTCTTGGTCTACTACAAGTACCACTTATGACAATATCAAATATTGTGTAAAAATGGAAGAACAAGCATTGAATCAATATAAAAATAGAACCAACGTCTATTTTGCATTGAGCAAGTTTTTTAAAGCTTATTCTTATATCTGGTTAACTCAAAGAGTAGGAGACATTCCAATGTCAGAAGCAAATAACATTAACAACTTAACGCCAAAATATGATTCTCAACACGATGTTTACAAGCAATCATTGGCTTTATTGGATTCGGCCAACATCATTTTAGGATCATTAATTTCTACAGCCAATGCAAATACAAAAGTAGATGCATCAGGCGATGTATTTGGTTTAACTTATGCTCAATGGCAAAAAGCGGTTAATACCTATAAATTAAGAGTATTGATTTCTTTAAGCAAGCGTGCTGATGACAATGCAGATTTGAATATTAAATCTCAATTTGCTGCCATATTAGCAAACCCAACGCAATATCCTATAATGACCTCTAATAGTGATAATATTGTTTACAAATACAATTCTGCTTATAATCAGTATCCTCCTCAACGTTATGGATATGCACAATACAATAACTGTGTGAATATTTCTAAAACATGGATCAATGCGACTGTTCCAAACAAAGATCCTCGTGTATTGGCATTATTGTCTCCTGGTGTATTGAGTATTACTGCTGCTAATCCGGTAGGTAGTTTTAATAATTATGTTGGTCAAGAGCAAGACTCTTCAATTTCAGCAATGAAGTTTACTTTCACCAACAGTACTTATCTTGCAGGGCTTAGTTACAACAGATACATGACACCTAATAATATAGGAGGTAGCTTGTCAGAACCTTATATTTTATTGGGTTACAGCGAAATGTGTTTCAATATTGCAGAAGCTGCCAACAGAGGTTGGGTCACTGGTCAAACTGCAGCTACTTGGTATACAAAAGGTGTACAAGCATCTTTAGATTTTTATGGTATCAAACAAGGTGGTACCATTACAATTGGTAACAATGATGGAACAAAACCTAGTTTAGGAACTGCTACTTATGATGTAAATGGATTCTTAGCCAATATTGCTTATTCAGCTGATCCAGCAACTGGTTTAACTCAAATCTTGACTCAAAAATATGTTTCCTTCTTTTTGAACTCTGGATTTGAATCTTTTTACCAATGGAGAAGAACTGGTGTACCTGCTTTCAAAGAAGGCGGTGTAGGTATTGGCACTCCTTCATTTAAAATCCCATTGAGATGGCAGTATCCAGTGGATGAAACCAATTATAATCCAACCAACAACAAATCAGCCCTTACTGCGCAATATGGTGGTACAGACGATTTGAATGCTAAAATGTGGTTAATTAAATAATTCATTTCAATCAGAAATAATTTAAAGTGGGGGGCCTATCAGCCTCCCACTTTTTTAATTAAAAAATACTAATTATGAAAAAAATATTTTTGGCACTAGTTATTTTAACAACTTCATTGTCCTCAATGGCTCAAATTGCTGACAGTAGTACTAGAGAAGTTAAATTAGAAGGCGCAGTAAATTTTAGAGACTTGGGAGGATATAATACTACCACAGGGAAGAAAGTTAAAATGAATGTTCTATACCGTTCTGCTGCTTTAAATACATTGACTCAAAAAGATGTAGAAAAGCTAACCACATTGAATTTAAAATATGATTTCGATTTTAGAGGACCTTTTGAAGTGAAAACGGCACCGGATAAAGTCCCATCGAATACCATTCGTATTTCCCTACCTGCAGGCAGTGAAACTATTGGGGACAGCAATTACATGAAAAATATGGGGACAATTTTAAAATCAGATTCTTTTTTACTTAGTTTTTATACCAATTTAACACCCTTTAAAGCCAGGTATACTCCTTTATTTGATTCCTTGTTAACCAATAGCGCTATGGCCCCTATTCTTTTTCATTGTACGGCAGGCAAAGACAGAACTGGAATTGCTGCAGCTTTGATTTTGTATGCTTTAGGGGTGGATGACAATACTATTTTTGAAGACTATGAAGCCACCAACTATTACAGAAGAAAGGAAAACGCAAAAGCTATCGTGGGCATGCAAAAAATGTATGGTATTGAGCCACAAGCGGCGGCTGCATTGATGGGCGCAAAAAAGGAATATATAGCAGCTACTTTTGCTACGATAAGGGCCAAATACGGAAGTATAGATGTGTATCTAGAAAAAGAGTTGGGGTTGACTAATCAAAAAATCAATCAACTAAGAGCCCTTTATACGCATTAGTTATTCCAATTGAAAATTGTTTAACTAATTTTTAAAAATACAAGATGCTTAACATTAACTTAATATTTAGTTAACAATTTCATTACATTATTTTAGATGAAATAAATGGATTCTAACTTAGGTTTGAGCAGTATTTTAAAATGATCAACCTAAGTTTAAAAAAGGACAATCAAGTTGGATCTTCCATCTATATTGCCATAATTTGTTTCTGTACCTATGCCTGTATGTATGCATTCAGGAAGCCATTTACCATTGGCCTCTACGCTGATATGCCCTCCTTTTTAGGCATCGAGTATAAAAATTTATTGGTCATTGCCCAGGTATTGGGTTATACGGCTAGTAAAATCTTTGGCATCAAGTTTATTTCAGAACTTAAAAATATTGGAAGGGGAAAACTAATATTTATTTTGATTGTTTTATCCTGGATCCCTTTGCTTTTGTTCCCAATTTTACCAGCACCCATAAATATTTTATGTTTCTTTTTAAATGGATTTCCTTTGGGCATTATTTGGGGTATTGTATTTTCATTTGTAGAAGGTAGAAGGGCCACTGATTTTATAGGCGCTACCTTGGCGGTTAGCTTTATAGTTTCCTCAGGAGTAATAAAATCCATTGCGAAGTGGTTGCAATTGACTTACCATATATCAGAAAATTGGGTTCCTTTTTACACGGGCTTGGTATTTATTTTACCCATCATTGTATTCATCTATTTACTTGAAAAAATTCCAGCGCCAACACCGGAGGAAATTGAATTAAAAGCACCAAGGCTACCCATGACTAAATCGGATCGCCTTTCTTTTTTTAAAGAATTTAAAATAGGCATCATTGCTTTCATTTTTATTTATTTAATCCTGACTTTATTTAGAGATTTAAGAGACAATTTTGCTGCAAATATTTGGAATGACCTTGGCTATGCCAACAATGCTAGCGTGTTTACCAATACAGAGCTACCCATAGCCTTAATTGTATTGGTATTGATAGCCAGCATGATTATCATTAAAAAAAATAAGCTTGCTTTTTTGATTAGTATACTAATTATTATTGTTGGATTTGTGGTGGTAGGGGTAAGCACGTTTTTGTTTAAATTAAATATTTTAAACGGATATGATTGGATGTTATTAGTGGGACTTGGTTTATATATGGGCTATATTCCATTTAATTCTTTATTGTTTGATCGAATGATAGCAACATTTAGAATCAAAGGCAATGTTGGTTTTCTAATTTATTTATTGGATTCATTTGGTTATTTAGCCTCTGTGATTGTAATTAGTATCAAAGGGAGTGCACATTTACAATTAAATTGGGCGCAATTTTATGCAAAAGGTGTTTTATATTTTTCTGTACTTGGCTTACTGGCTTCCTTAGCTGCATTTGTATATTATTCTAAAAAAATTAAAATTTTAAATTATTAATACATGAGTGAAAAAACGGCAATCGTAGTAGGAGCGGGTATATTAGGGATGGCTACCGCTCGTGCCTTAGCTTTGAAGGGCTATCAAGTGACAATTTTTGAAAAGTCGCAGCAATCCCTAGGTGCTTCCATTAGAAATTTTGGTATGTTATGGCCCATTGGACAGCCCGATGGTAAATTGTATGAAAGAGCCATTAGGTCTAGAGAAATTTGGAAAGAATATTTAACTAATGCAAAAATTAATTTTGATCCTTGTGGCAGTGTACATTTGGCTTATGATAAGGAAGAACAGGATGTGTTGGAGGAGTTGTATGAACATTTTACAAAACACAATAGGCCTGTCAGTTTAATGCAACCCAACACGATAGCAGAAAAATTTAGTGGAATTAATCAACAAAATCTAAAAGCAGGTTTATACAGTAGCGATGAAACTATCATTGATCCTAGGGAAGGCATCAAACATTTACCGGCTTATTTGAAAGACTACTATAATATTAAGATATTTTGGGGCACGGCTATTACTAATGTAACCACCAATACTGTATGGTCCTTCAAAACTAAATACAATGCCGATTTAATTTGTATTTGCTCTGGCGCCGATTTCGAAACACTATATCCAGAGCAATTTAAAGCATTACCTATTATAAAAACAAAACTGCAAATGATGCGTTTTGTTCCCAATGACCCAAATTATAGAATTGGGACCTCTATTTGTGGTGGTTTGTCTTTATTGCATTATAAAAGTTTCACAGCTTCCAAATCCTTAGATATTTTAAAAGCAAAAATAGATTTAGAACTTCCTGAATATGTTAAAAATGGCATACATGTGATGGTTGCACAAAATCACAAAGGAGAACTTACCGTTGGAGATTCTCATGAATATGATTTAGATTTTGAGCCCTTTGACAATCATTACATCAACGAATTGATTCTTAACTATTTAAAAAAACTAATACATATTGACAATTGGACACTGCAACAATCTTGGAATGGCGTGTACCCTAAAATGACCAATGGTGCCACTGATTTACTTTTAAAAGTAGAACCAGGCGTATACATTGTTAATGGAATTGGAGGGAATGGAATGACTTTGTCCTTTGGTTATGCTGAAGAAGCTGTGAATAATCTTTAAACTTATATTTTATGAATAATGTAGCTGATTTTGTGGTTGAATTATTTTTAAAAAAGGGCCATGAATTGTATGGCGGAGAAGCTGTAACTCAATTAGAGCATGGTTTACAAGCTGCCCATTTTGCTAAAGAGGCCAATGCTTCTGGAAATTTAATTGCTGCCGCTTTAATGCATGATATTGGGCATTTATTACATGATTTACCAGACGATGCCACAGAAAAAGGTATTGACGACGTTCATGAAGCATTAGGTGCAGATTTTTTAACACAATATTTTAAAGAAGAAGTGGTAGAAGCTGTCAAATTGCATGTCGCAGCCAAAAGATACCTATGCTTGGTAGATCCAGCATATTATGAGGCACTTTCTTCTGTTTCTAAAGCTAGCTTGATTTTACAAGGGGGTTTGATGTCAGAGGAAGAAAAAAATATTTTCGAGTCTAATAAATATTTCAAAGAAGCGGTGGAACTAAGAAAGTGGGATGATAAAGCAAAAATTCCAAATTTCAAGGTAGATACTATTTATAGTTACAAAGGCATTCTAGAAACTTCATTATTAAAAACTAGTTTATGAGTATAAAAATGATTGTTTTTGATATGGCAGGTACCACCATCGATGAAGATAATATTGTCTACAAAACCTTGCAAAAAAGCATCAATCATTTTGGAGTTACGGTAGATTTGCCTGCAGTTTTAGCAATTGGAGCAGGCCAAGAAAAGTTAACCGCCATCAAAGATATTGTATCCAAATTTGGTAGCAACGATGATTTGGAAAAAGCACCCGATATGTATCATTATTTCATAAATAATTTAAAAGCTGCTTATGAGGAATTTGACATTAAGGCCATGCAATATGCGGAAAATGTTTTAGTGAACTTGAGAAGTAAAAACATCTTAGTTGTTTTAAATACAGGTTATGACAAAACAACTGCCCAATTTATTTTAAATAAAATTAAATGGGTGCAACTATACCATTACGATTTATTAGTAACTGCTTCTGATGTTGAAAAAAATAGACCGGCGCCAGACATGATACAATATGCGATGAATTTATTTTCAATTAAAGATGCTCAACAAATAGTGAAAGTGGGAGATTCAAAAATTGACATTGAAGAAGGTAGGAATGCCAATTGTCTTTATAGTATTGGTATTACCACAGGCGCTCAAACAACTGCTCAATTGCTGGAAGCCAATCCAGACGTAATTATTAATGACTTAAATGAATTATTAACATTTTTAAAAATATAGTAGAATGCTTTTAAAAAATTGGAAAATTAGAAAAGCCGAATTGAATGATATTAATTATTTTCATCAGGCATTAGAACAAACTTATTTAAGCAATATAAATATTGAAATTTTTGGAGAGCAATTCAAAAAAGTAATAAAAAATAAGAATAGTTTTGTTTATGTTGCTGAGAATACCTTGGGTAACCAAATGGGTTGTATCATTTGTGAAAAAGAAGAAAACATTTTTAGCAATAAACCCAATATTCAAATCAAAGAATTTTATATTTCACCCAATTATAGAAAATTAAATGTAGCAGATGATTTGTTTTTGTATGTATATGAAAAAGCCATAAAACAAGGGTTTGATAAAATTGAAGTATTGTGTAATTTAACTTCTACTACTACCCAGAACTTTTATTCAAGAAAAAAGTTCAGACCTACTAAAAAATTATATGTCAAAAGCGTATAATAGGTTTTATTTAACAATAGTAAAACTATCCACTACTTTACCAGTACTTGTAATTTGTTTAAAAATAAATTTATTTTTTTCAACTACAACAGCACTTAAAGAATGATCTGTAGAGAAAAATTTATCTGTAAATGGTTGCCAGGTATTAGGCAAATTAGTTTGTTCTGGGTTATATAAATCCTGACCGCCTGCGCCGGTAACTATATAAATTACCCCTTTTGGTTTTTTATTATTTGACCCATCAAAGCTTTTGTCTAAGACCCAATTTCCATTAATTTGCTTGTCTTTGTATTTTTTTATATCGTTTGTTGCTTGTTCTTTTTTTGTGGTATCAGGCTTAAAAGTTAAAGGGAAGGACCTTTGGTAATTATGTACATGTCCATTAAACACTACATCTACCTTGCCTTCTTCAAAAATTTGGGACAATAACCTCATATGTTGTTCTTCAAAATGCACTTTTGAGGAATTAAAACCTGGTTGATGAAATAGAACAAAACGCCACTGTGCACCTTCCGCTTTTTTTAAATCCTGCTTCACCCATTCTTGTAGTGCCGTATTTGTCCAATCTACATAATAATCAGCATCTATCACAGTCCAATGGGCATTGCCATAGTCATAGGAATAGGTAGTCATTTTTGGGTAAGCTTTTTGAGCCGCAGTATAAAAAGCATTTCTGTTCGCCGCACTGCCTTTAAGCATGGGCACCAGGGCTGAACCTTCTTTATAATCAGGGCCATTCAAAGGTTGTTCCCAAAAATAATAATAAGACAATGCATCAGGAGTTTTGTCCATGTCTCTATCGTTGGCATCATGATTACCCACCGATGCAAAAAATGGAATTTTTCTCATGAGTGGAGCACCGCTGCTGTCATTTTTATCGGCATTGTAAATGGGCCAAAATTTGTTGGCATAATCTTTAATTAAACCGCTGTTGTAAACAATGTCGCCTGGTACTGCTACAAAATCTGGATTTATATCATACATGATATTGGCTAATTTCTTTTGGTTCTTAGTTAATGCCCCGATATCACCAATGACCACAAATTTATAGTTTTGATTTTTAGCCTTTGGTGCATGTGCTATGGATTCAAAAACTATTTTTTTATTTTCAATGACTCTGTAGGTAAAATCTATTCCATTTTCTAAATTTTCTAAGGCTGCATGATAAACAAAGAAAGGAGTATAGCCTTTTATAATTACTTTATTAAAATAAATATTTTTACTGTTAATCCAATTATTTTTTGTCTTCACTTCTACCTTCCAATTGCTAGTAGTATCAGCACTATGCCACAATAAAGACAATGCTTTAGGATTTCCAGCATAACCTATTTGAAGATAGGGGGCAGTGATAAAATCTTTTTGAGCTGCTAAATGGTTGATTGAAAATAGAACACAAAATAAAAATGCCAATAAATTTTTCATAATTTCTTATTTAAAATGTAACACCAAATTGTAAGCCAATACCAACAGATGCAGGCGAACTATTTCCAAATCTTGCTGGAATAGGAACGGAAACCCAATAACTATTCATTTTGGTTTTATAGAGTACCTTATTAAAAACTAAATTTGAACCATATCGGCCCCCTGTCTCAAAGGCAAGCCTAGTAAGTACATTGAACCCCTTAGGATATCTAAAAATAAGGCCCGGTTGTATGGATAGATTACTTGTTTTAGTTACCCCTTTAGTTGAATTGAGTGTGGGAACTATTTCAATACTATAAGCCAATTTATCAGATTTTATAATATTAATTCCAATAGGGAATCCCACAGTATAGGAATGATCAAAATTATAAGCAGGTAAATTTGAAGAAATGGTAAGTAATGGATGGTTGATGCTAAAATAAGCGGCTACTTTTGGATATTCATTTGAATTTTGCGCTTGAGTATCTATACTGCATACAAAGACCCAAATTATAATAAATGTATTTTTTTTCATTGCAGTAGATACTATTTATTTTTCTAGGGTAGAAGTTTTATTTATAAAAATAATTCTAATCGAAAGCTAAATTTGTAGTCTAAACTTTAGTAACAATAAGTTAATATTCGTCTTAATTTACCTACTTAATTAACCTTGCCCAATAATTGCTTCTACAATATAACTGGCATGCACAATCGAGTTTTCGATGTATAAGCTATGTGTATTCATGCCGCCGCAAATAACCCCTGCCAAATAAATACCTTTTTTATTGGACTCATGGGTAGCTTCATCGTAGGTCGGTTTTTTAATTTCATCCGCTGACAATTCAATACCTATTTTTTCTAAAAAATTTAAATTGGGTTGGTAGCCTGTGGCAGCAATCACCCAATCATTAGGGATATCAATAAGACCATCTGGGTTTTGAATGGTCACCGAATCTTCTTTTATGGCAACAATGCTTGAATTGTAATAGGCCTTGATGGATCCTTCTTCAATTCTATTCACAATGTCAGGTCTTGCCCAATATTTTACTCTTTTCCCAATTTCTTCATGCTGAATAACCATGGTCACCTGCGCACCTTTTCTCCAGGTTTCTAAAGCAGCATCAACTGCTGAATTATTAGCACCAATCACCAATACATTTTGAAAAGCATAAAAATGAGGATCCTTATAGTAATGGGTTACTTTTGGTAAATTTTCTCCTGGCACATTTAATAAATAGGGTAGATCATGAAAGCCAGTAGCAATAATTATATTTTTAGTTGCATAGTTTCCTTTACTGCTTACTAAATTATAGCGAAACTGATTTTGTATTAATTCATTTATCTCTAGTACTTCCTCAAATAAATTGATATTCAAATCTGCTACTTTTGAAACCCTTCTATAATATTCTAAAGCCTCTGTCCTGGTTGGTTTTGCATTGGTACAAACAAAGGGAATATTTCCAATTTCTAATTTTTCTGAAGTAGAAAAGAAAGTCATGTTTTGCGGGTAATTATACAAAGAATTGACCAAACAGCCCTTTTCAATCACTAAATAATTAAGTTGATTTTTACTACATTCTAAAGCACAGGCAATACCAATTGGGCCACCTCCAACGATAATAACATCGTATTTATTTGCATCAGTCATAATGCAAAATTAAGTTATTTCTTCTCCCTTTTATAATGTGCTTTTCTAATATCTTCTTCGTCATCCATATCAGGACCTTTCTCTACTTTTCTCCAATCTACGTCTCTGTTGTAACGCTTCATAGCATTGGTGGTATTGAAGATTTCTTTGGATGGAAAAACCAAGCTATAGGGTTTATAATTTGGTTTATCGGTAAAAAAGTCATCCAATAAACTAGCGGTAGCATCGTATTGGTTCACATAGGGAACATCTAAAATATTATAAATTACTTTTAATATTGAACCAAAATTGGCATGGGTTGTAGAAGTATAATTTCTTTTTACATAAGGCCCCGCCATCATTAAAATACTTCTATGTGCATCTATATGATCTACACCCCCTTGAGGATCATCTTCGGTAACAATCACTAACATATTTTTCCAATAAGGAGTCCTAGATAAAAAATGTAATATTCTACCTACCGCTAAATCATTGTCGGCGACATAAGATTCATGATAGGGATAGCCATCTTTAGGTCTAGGATCGGCAGTATGGTCATTGGGTACCTGCATGGTAATCAATCTTGGTAAAGCTTTCTGCTTATTTAACCATAATTTTTTAAATTCATTCTCAAACTGTTCCATTCTAAATTGATCCGGAATATTGCAATTAAAGCCAGCATAATTATGACTGGTATTTTTCCATAAAGCTTTTTGCATGGGCACCATCACTGCATGTCCACCGCCAGTGGCTGTGTCATTCCATTCTTCTCTATTGTGCGCTGTTTCATTGGCTTCACCAAAATTATAGAAAGGAACATTTTTTCTTTCCAATGCTTCCCATAAGCCTCCTCTTTCTGCATAATCCTCAGGATCCATGCTACCAGTGGTTCCTGGAAATCTTCTGCCAGAAGCTTTTGAAAATATGTTTGCAGATTTACCAACACTTGAATTGGTTTCTACCCATTCGTTGGGAATCACGCCCATCATCCAATGATGTCCGTGGATAGAAGCGTCACCATCACAATAAAAATTATCCGAAAAGGCAAATTCTTGTGCCAATTTTGAATGATTGGGCGTAATGTCAAAACCTACCGCATTTTTACTTTGGAAACCCATTTTTACATGATTACCAAATCTTGCAATACTTGAATCACCTCGGCCTGTTTTTAATTGACCTAGCACTTCATCATAAGTTCTGTTTTCTTTAGTGATGTATACAATATATTTAATGGGGCTTTTACGAATACCTGCTTTGATAGGTAAAGGATTTTTTAGGTCATCTACTTTTGCAATCGTTTTATAGGTATTGTTTAAAGTTGTTTTGGTATAATTTTTTAATTCATCTATCGTGGGCACTTTTATTTTTTGAAAAGTTCCTAATTGTATATCACCAATATAAGTACCCTGCTCTGGTTTTTTAAATCCTACACCTCCATTGGGACCTGCGCCATAACCTCTGCAAGAAATGACATACATTTCTTTTTCGTCATTACTCAACCTAATTTTTGAGGTACCCCATCCACTAGGGATAAAGCCAATGGTTTTTCTTTTTTCAAGATCAATCACTGCCACTGCATTAAAACCTAATAAGGCAACATACAATGTTTTCTCATCTTTAGTCATGGTTATTCCAAAAGGTAAATAACCTCTGTAGTGGTCAATCGCGTCATTCAATTGGATAGGGATACTGCCTATAATTTTATGATTTTTATAATCAATGATGGAAATATTATCATTCGTAGCATTGGATACATAGGCCAATTCATTACCAATGACAATGGAATTTGGACTTGCGCCTCCTACTACTTCGGCGCCTTCAATCATTTCCCCAATTTGATAACCTGTTTTGAATTTATCAACTATTTTATTGCTGTTTAAGTCTATATTAAATACACTCATTGCATCTGGAGATAAGGGATCACCCACACCTGGGATGAATCTTCCATTGAATGTAGTTCCTTGAATAGACTCCTTGGTATTGTTACCATATGGTTGCCAAGGCATCAACATGGTATCATAATTTTCTTTAGTGATATCAGGAATTACAGGATAATCATACATACCCACATTGGCCACCATGACGAATTCTTTGTTGGGGCTTAAAGCTAGATTAAAGGGTTGGCGTCCTGTTTTAATAGAAGCTTTTAATTTTCTACTGCTTAGGTCAATTCTTACCAATCTAAAATTACCTCTATCTAAAACTAATAATTCATTTTCCTTTTCATTGTATATGATATCTGAAGTAAAGCTGTCGTCATAAGTAAGCCCATCAATAGTTCCATTTAATGAAATAGAATCTATCTTTTTGAATTGTTTGATATCATAAACAATAACAGCCCCTGCATCACCTGCACTTAAATATACCAAGTCATTATTATTTCCTGCAAAGGTGATACCCAAAAAAGACCCTTTTTTTAATATAGTATCTATTTTTTTATCATAACTAGGTACGCGAATGGCTTTTAAGTTATCGTTATTTATAATTGTTATTACGCCATCATGCAAGGTCACAGTTTTAGTTCCATCGGGAGAAATGGCTATTCCAAAAGGATCATGCGTGATTTGTATCGTAGAACCAGCAGGACTGATGTATCTACCACTAGGTAAAACAGTATGATTGTTTTTATCGATGGTGGTATATTCTTTGTCCCCGGGAACTGATAGATAATTGTATGATTTTTGAGCCATCAAATAACTTGAACATACAATTATTTGCAAAAAAAAAAATATAGATTTCATTGCAGGAAGTTTAAGCCCACAATCTAAAGCTTACATCCAAATTACAACATTAACAATTTATTAATTCTTTAAAAAATTGTTCAAGGTTCTTTGATATTATTTTTTAATTTGTTTAACACGAAAATTTAAAATAACGAGTTAATGATTTGTTAACGATTGGGTTTGTATCTCTTTATTTTAAAATTCTAGATTGCGTGTTCAAAATTGAAAAAAATATATTTATGAGTCAAGAAAAAAAGAAATTTTTAAAGTATCTGATGATGCCCTTAGCACTTGTCTTCTTTGCATTTCAGG
>Ga0194037_1000536_pt1 | contig 29323 bp, 23 predicted proteins | sample JunL306m_MetaG_FD_148653 | JGI IMG/M metagenome (GOLD analysis project Ga0194037, IMG submission 148653) | Anoxic zone freshwater microbial communities from boreal shield lake in IISD Experimental Lakes Area, Ontario, Canada - Jun2016-L304-6m | ecosystem: Environmental > Aquatic > Freshwater >...
CTTTTATTACAGAGGATACCAATAGAAATGAGATGGTACAACATGTGTACGATATAACCTATGGCACAGTGCGTAAAGACGAAGATACCTTGGTAATTATTGATGATAGTATTGTAAGAGGTACCACTTTAAAAGAAAGCATTATTAGAATGTTGTCCCGCTTAGGACCTAAAAAAATAATTGTGGTTTCTTCCGCACCTCAAATTAGATACCCAGACTGTTATGGTATCGACATGAGCAAGATGAACGATTTTATTGCCTTTAGAGCAGTGATTGCTTTATTGAATGAGAAAGGAATGAGTCATATTATTGAAAATACTTATCAAAAAATAATTGCCTTAGAAGCAGCAAATGCTTTACATACCGAAAATGTGGTATGTGAATTATACGCGCCTTTTACGCCTGAAGAAATTTCTGATAAAATTGCGCAGTTAATAACGCCTGAAAATATTAAAATACCTGTTGAAGTAATTTATCAAACTGTAGAAGATTTACATGATTGTTGCCCTACTAATACTGGCGACTGGTATTTCACAGGTAATTACCCAACCCCTGGGGGGAATAAAGTTTGTAACAAAGCTTTCAAAAATTATATGGAAGGGAAAAATGTGAGAGGGTACTAGTTATAGGTAAACTATTTTAAATTTATACCCTGTAGCAGATAGCATTAATATTCATACCTGCACCCACTGAAGCAAAAATAACTACATCGCCTTTATCTAGTTGGTGTTCCTTGTATTTTCCACGCTTTACCATATCGTATAAAGTTGGAATGGTGGCCACCGAACTATTCCCTAATTCATGTATGCTCATAGGCATTACATTTTCAGGAATATCTTTAATGCCGTATAATTTAAATAAGGCTTTAATAAAACCTTCATCCATTTTTTCATTGGCTTGATGCAAGAAGAATTTCTTTACTTCATGAATAGCTACCCCTGCTTTTTCAATACATTCTTTCATTGCAATGGGTACATTTTTAATTGCGTACTCGTATACTTTACGTCCTTTCATCTTAATATACTTAGTGGCTTCATCGCCTTCTGGATGGTAAGACTTACCCAAGTACAAGAAATAGGTCTCGTCCATACAGTGACTTTGAACACTGCTGGCAAGTATGCCATTCGTTGAATCGTTTGAATTTTCTACTATACAAGCACCTGCACCGTCACTAAAAATCATACTATCCCTATCGTGTGGGTCTACTACACGGCTCAAGGTTTCAGCTCCTATGACCAAACATCTTTTGGCTAAACCCGATTTAATGAAAGAATCGGCATGTATAACGCCTTGTATCCAACCTGGGCAACCAAATAGTAAATCATAGGCTACGCAATTGGCATTTCGAATACCTAGTAAATTTTTTACCCTTGAGGCAATAGCAGGAACAGTATCAGATTGTATGCTACCTGTGGTGACGTTACCAAAATTATGCGCTACAATTATTTGATCAATAGTTTCAGCATCTATACCAGCATCTTCAATAGCTAAGGCTGCTGCTTTAGCAGCTAAGTCAGAAGTATTTACATTTTTATCTGCATATCTTCTTTCATAAATACCAGTGATATCTTTAAACTTCTCAAAAATTTCTGCATTGGGTGTATTTATTAATACGCCATCTTCTCCATAAAAATGGTGGTCGCTAAAGGAATTATTAGGTATTACAAGACCAGGTATATAGCTGCCCGTTCCAGTGATTATGGTTGCCATTTGGAAAATTTAGGTTATTAGAACTAATGCGTTCTAATCTAAGATAAGAATTTATGCCCAATTTTGAAGTATTTGTGGCTAGATGTATTTATCGCCCTTATGTCTTTTTACCTCAGCAACATATTCTTTAATAGATTGCTCCTTTTCTTTACTACATATAAGAAGTACATCCTTAGTATCTACTACTATAAAATCATCAAGTCCTTGAACTACAACTAATTTATCCTTCGGAGCATTAATCATACACTTAGTAGCGTCAATGACAATTACATTATCTGAAGCTACTGCATTACCGAAATAATCTTTTTCCATGGTATCATAAGCACTATTCCATGTACCTAGGTCGCTCCATCCGAAACTGGCAGGTATTACATACACATTATCTGCTTTTTCCATAATGGCAATATCAATAGATATATTCACACATTGAGGATATATTTTTTGAATAGATTGTTTTTCAGCTACAGTATTAAAATTTGCTTTTTCACCATCAAATAATTCAAACATTTCTGGTTGGTACTTTTCAAAAGCAGCAATGATAGTAGAGGCCTTCCAAGCAAAAATACCTGCATTCCATAAAAAATCGCCGCTGGCTATAAAGGACTCTGCAATTTCCACCGTGGGTTTTTCTGTAAATGTTTTTACTTTATAAACCCCTTTACTTACTTCTAAACCTTCATATTGAATGTAACCATAACCAGTATTGGGGTTGGTTGGTTTTATACCTAAAGTGGCTAGGGCCTTAATATGTGAAACAAAATCGAGAGACTGTTCAACAATTTTTTGAAAGTTTTCTTGTTCTAAAATTAAATGGTCACTAGGCGCTACTACAAAAGTGGCTTGAGGATCCTTCTGGGCTAATTTAAAAGAAATATATGCAATACAAGCCGCTGTATTTTTTTTACTGGGTTCTGCTAAAATATTTTCTTTTGGTAAAAGAGGTAACTGTGATTCTACAATAGAAACATATTCTTCAGAAGTAACAATATAAATATTTTCTACTGGGATGAACTGCGTATATCTTTCATAGGTCCACTGAATTAAAGTTTTTCCAGTGTTCAAAACGTCTAAAAATTGTTTGGGATAAGCGGTTCTACTCATGGGCCAAAATCTACTGCCTATTCCACCCGCCATGATGGCTACATAATGATGTTTGTTTTGCATACTTATCTTTGATTTATAAAATCCCCTCTTTCATTAAGTCGTGTAAATGAATCATTCCCACAAATGTATTCTCTTGTGCAACAATTAATTGACTGATATCTTTTTGTTCCATCAATGCTAAGGCTTCTACTGCTAGTGCGGATGGTGCAATGGTTATAGGGTCTACATGAATTATTGTAGCTGCGGTTAAATCTTGAATGCTAGCATAATTTTCTAGCATTCTTCGAATATCTCCATCTGTGATAATACCCATTACTTTTTCGTTTTCATCAATGACTACAGCTGCACCTAATCTGTTTTTTGAAATAACCATTATCACCTCTTTTAAACTAGTACTTAGCTTTACAGTTGGTTTTGAATTCACTTGCGCCATTTGACCAGCTGTGAGTGTTAATCGTTTACCTAAATTTCCTCCTGGATGATATTTAGCAAAATCAATTGCCTTTACTTTTTTCAATTCCATTAAACACATAGCCATAGCATCTCCCATGGCCATCTGTGCAGTAGTGGAAGAAGTGGGCGCTAAATTATGTGCACAGGCTTCTTTGTCTACGGTAGTATTTATGACCCATTTAGCATGAGTTGCTAAATAACTTTCTGTATTACCTACCATCGCAATAATAGTATTTCCAAAACTGTTTACTAATTGGACTAAATTTTTAATTTCGGGGCTTTCTCCACTTTTACTTATAATTAATACAATATCCTTTTTATTGATCATGCCTGAATCGCCATGTATGGCATCTGCAGCATGTAGAAATAAAGCAGGGGTTCCAGTGGAGTTACAAGTAGCTACAATTTTTTGTGCAATAATGGCAGTTTTACCAATACCACTTACAACTAATCTTCCTTCAGATGTATAAATAGCTTTCACCGATTCTATAAAAGGGTTGTCTATAAATTTTTGTAGCCTAGTAATGGCTGCCGCTTCTATTTCTAGTGTTCTATTGGCAATTGCACTTATTTGTTTATCCATATGAGGTTTAAGAATCAGCAAAGTTAACGTTTCATGTATATTCATCCCTATTTTTAAAAAATCCTTAAAAAAAAGATTTTTAGTAAAATAATACATAGAGTTGAGCAATAGTGAATTAATTTCGTTACCTTATATAGCTATTTTACACCGAAATAGTTGATTTTAAGATAATTACAGATGGCGACCACCAAAAAAGCAACCAAAAAAGCCCCCTTATCTACAGCTAGTAACAATACTGTTAGCCGTCCAGTGTTATTAAAGGCATTAGAGGACCAATTTGGTTTTAAAGAATTTAAGGGAACCCAAGAAAAGGCTATTGTCTCCTTATTGAGTGGTAGAGATACTTTTGTGATCATGCCCACTGGGGGCGGTAAAAGTTTATGTTATCAATTACCTGCTTTAATGCTACCTGGCTGCGCCATAGTAGTATCGCCCTTAATAGCACTAATGAAAAACCAAGTCGACTTAGTAAGAGGGTATAGTGAAAAAGATGAAGTGGCTCATTTTTTAAATTCATCTTTAAATAAAGGACAAATTAAAATAGTGAAGGCCGACTTACAAAGTGGGAAAACTAAATTATTATATGTAGCACCTGAAACTTTAACGAAGCAAGAAAATCTCGATTTTTTTAGCGATTTAAATGTTTCCTTTTTTGCAGTAGATGAAGCCCACTGTATTTCCGAATGGGGCCATGATTTTAGACCAGAGTATAGAAGACTTAAAGAAATGATGGAAGAAATTAATGCAAATGTGCCCATTATAGCTTTAACCGCCACGGCTACTCCAAAAGTACAAAGTGATATAGTTAAAAATTTATCGCTACGTGATCCTGAAGTTTTAATTTCTTCTTTTAATAGAGCTAATCTATATTATGAAGTGCAACCCAAGGTAAAAAAAGAAGTCACTGTTAAAAGTATTGTAAGATATATTGCTGGGCATAAGGGTAAGAGCGGGATCATTTATACACTTAATAGAAAAACTACCGAAGAATTAGCCGACTTATTAATTGCTAATAAAATAAAGGCAGTAGCATATCATGCAGGCTTGGATCAAAAATTAAGAGCTAGTAGACAGGACCAATTCTTAAATGAAGATGTGCAAGTAATAGTAGCTACCATTGCATTTGGAATGGGTATTGACAAACCCGATATCCGATTCGTCATTCATTATAATATTCCTAAGTCCATTGAAAATTATTATCAAGAAACAGGTCGTGCAGGTAGAGATGGCTTAGAAGGAAACTGTATTTTATATTATGCGCATAAAGACGTTTCTAAGTTAGAACATTTTTTAAGAGATAAGCCCTTGAGTGAAAGAGAAGTGGGCGCACAGTTAATAGATGAAACAGTAGCCTTTGCAGAAAGTGGCGCCTGCCGTCGTCGTAGTTTATTGCATTATTTTGGAGAAAGTTGGGAAGACAAAAATTGTGGCAAATGTGACAATTGTTTACATCCTAAAGAAAAAATTGAAGCAAAAACAGAGATAGTACAATTATTAAAAGTAATTGAAGCATTGAATGAGCGTTTTGTGGCAGACTATGTTATACAAGTATTAATAGGTGATTATACACCTCAATTGGGTTTGTATAGACATGAAAAATTACCCGAATTTGGAATAGGTAAAGACCATGAACCCTTGTTTTGGAATAGCCTAGTTAGACAGGCCATGCTAGAAACCATTATTGAAAAAGATATTGAAGAATATGGCTTACTTAAAATAACCCAGAAGGGCAAAAAGTTTTTAAAAAAACCTACTAGCTTTACATTTGTTTTAAACAATGTATTTGCAGATGAAAATGCAGAAGAGGATGATACAGAAGGTCCGGAAACAGCAGGTGCCACAGATGAGGTTTTATTTGAAATGTTAAAAGAATTAAGACAAAAAGAAGCAAAAAAAATTAGCCTTCCACCCTTTGTTATTTTCTTAGAGACTTCCTTGCAAGATATGGCCACCCTTTATCCTACAAGCATTGAGGAATTAGATAGATGCCAGGGTGTAAGCAAGGGTAAGGCTATAAAATATGGCAAGCCCTTTGTGGCTATGATTGAAAAATATGTGACAGAAAATAATATTGAAAAGCCCGATGATTTTGTAATGAAATCGGTTGCTAATAAGTTCAATCATAAAATTTACATTATTCAAAATGTAGATAAAAAAATTCCTTTAGAAACCATTGCCAAAAACAAGGATCTTAAACTTGAAGCCTTGTTAGAAGAAATGGAAACCATCGCAGCCAGTGGTACTAAATTAAATTTAGACTATGCCATTGATGAATGGTTGGATGAATATGATCAAGAAGAAATTTTAGAATACTTCAAAAACTGTGAAACCTCCTCACTTCAAATTGCGCAAGAAGAATTAAGTGAAAATAATTATTCTTGGGAGCAACTAAAAATAATGCGCATAAAATTTTTAAGTGTGGTAGGTAACTAATTAATGCGTGAATTCATTGCCTGCGGTTAAATAACTATTTACTCTCTCCGCTACATTTTTTCTTACACTCATGTAATAAAAATTATAATCGGCAATATGATAATTTTCCGTTTTGTATAAAAAGCTACCAAAAAAATGAGGCTTTGTTGTCCATAAAACTCCTTCGTGGTTCGAAGCGCTTGTTACATGAGGCGTAATTTTATTAAAGTTATAGAGTATAGACCCTTTGTTTTCAAATCTATTTACAGTAGTAATAGCAGCAGACCAAGAAAGAGGGTTGGTTACTATGGCTGTAAATTTTTCTTTCTTTACAAATTCAGTTACATACCCTTCATGAAAAGTTCTCCAAGAACAAATACATCCTGTTGAATTAGGCTTCTCGCAGGCTTTAAGTGTTGTATAATTAGCAGGATCAACAGGAATACCCACTATATAAGCCACTACTAACTTTTTACTTAATGGTTTGCCATCAAAAAATTCTTTTAACAATCGAATGGTATGGGTGGAACCTTGACTATGAGAAGCTATAATAATAGGTCTGCCATTATTATAATGCTCCAAATAATATTCAAACGATTTTTTTACATCCTGGTAGGCTAATTCAAAGGCAGCCATTGCATAGCCTGTATCTACTTTATTATTGGGCGTATAAGATTTAATATGGGCTTGACGATACCTTGGTGCAAATATTCTTCCAGCTTCATTAAATACAGAAGCTTGGTTAAGTAAAGTTGGATAATCTGTCTTTAGATTTGTTTTATAATCATTAAAAGAAGCGGACCATCCATAAGGTCTAGTGCTATCTAAATAGGTAGTAGGGTGTACAAAAAATATATCTACATTAGAACTAGGATGATAGCTCGCTTTTAAAGGAGCTGGTACGCTGTCTGAAGGATCCTTTTTATCGGGATGGGCAGCCCAGTACTGTAAATTGCTGTAATCAGGAACCTCATCATATTTTTGCTGTGCATAAACCGACTCTAATTTTGAATAACTGCTATTTGAACAACCAGACAAAATAAATAAGGCGATAATGGGTAAAAAGAATTTCATTTTAAATGTATTTAGGTTCTAATTTAATAGAAGATGCAAAGGTATAAAATGTAATTAACTTATAGCAAGTTTGCTTAACTTGACAATATGATAATAGTCATCTATTGCATAAGACAATTTAATTAGCATTTTGTTTAATGATAATTGAGTTAGATACCCTGAAAATTATTTATTTTTAGGTATACAGCATAACTATTTGAAATTACTTATTTGAACTTAATTCGCCATATACCCTTTTTGACGGCCGTTCTTAAACACGGAATGACTGCTTTTGGTGGGCCTCAAGTACATTTAGGTTTGATGCAGCACCGTTTTGTAGAGAAGAGAAAGGACATCAGCAGTGAGGAACTGATGGAATACAACGCTTTTTGTCAGTTATTACCTGGCGCTTCGTCTACTCAAACTATTATTTTAATTGCTTTTAAGAGGGGAGGAATGGTACTGGCCTTTTTAACATTATTAGTATGGATACTCCCAGCTACTTTTTTAATGACAGTTGTAGCTATTGCCTACAACTATTTTGATATGAGAAAGGGGCTAGAAGGTTTTATTTTATTACAACCCATGGCCATTGGCTTTATTGCCAGCGCCACTATTGTGTTATATAAAAAAGCAATTAATAGCCTTATTACTAAAATTATTTTTATACTTACTGCTATTATAATTTTTTTAGCATTCAAATCGCCTTGGGCCATTCCGATAGTTATAGTTATAGCAGGAATGGCAACTAATTTCAGCCAAAAAAGAATTCCCAATGATGGGGCTGCACCAAAAACTGTAAACTGGGGAGCCTTATTTATTTTTATATTTTTATTTTTAACTGCAGGTATTTTATCGGAAGAAGCAACTAGAAAAAATTGGGAGCAACATAAAGTCATTAACGTGTTTGAAAACAATTATCGTTTTGGAAGTATTGTTTTTGGAGGAGGAGATGTATTAATTCCCATGATGTATGAGCAATATGTGGCAAGGCCTAATTCAGATCGGATTAAGAAAAATAAAAGAGATGTATTAAAAATTTCTAAAGAAGCTTTTTTAATGGGTGCTGGAATGGTAAGGGCTATGCCTGGACCCGTATTTTCTGTGGCTAGCTATACAAGTGCGATGGCTTTAAAAGAAAAAACAATTCCTATACAAGTATTGGGGGCTTTCATGGGAAGCCTTGGTATTTTTTTACCTAGTTTTTTAATTGTTTTATTCTTTTTTCCTATTTGGCAAAACTTAAAAAAATATGCAATTTTTTATAGGTCCTTAGAGGGTATATATGCAGCAGTAGTAGGCATTATGCTAGGAGCAACACTACAATTAATGGGGGCATTTTCCATTAAAATGGAATATCATAATTCACTTACTTTAACAGCTTATGTTTTTGTGTTTATGGCAAGTACTTATTTAATTTATAAACAAAAAATGTCAGCGCAGTGGATTGTGCTTTCTACCATTGGAATTGGTTTTTTACTTAACTTTCTTAATACTTATTGGCCATTTTAGTTAAAAGGTAAAACCCTGTTAATAATAGTACAAAACGCCCATATTTAAGTTTGCCTTTACTAATATTGCACACGCTATGAATTACCGAATTAGTTTTTTTATTATTTTAATGCTTTTTGGTTTATCTAAAATAAGTGCACAAACTACTACTATTAGTGGTGTGGTTTATGATATTTCAGGAAGAAGGCCTATTGAAGCTGTGATTGTTTTTAGTAATTCAAATCATGCATTCACCGATTCTTTAGGGCGCTATTCTATCAATGTAAGGACGAATGATTCTCTTTGGTTCTCCTTATTTGGAAAGACAACACATAAATATCCTATTGATACCATTGAAGATTTGCACAATTTCAATGTCATGATTCATGTGGCTGGTTTTGATCTGCCCGAAGTGCGTGTTAGAAATAGTTATTATAAATTGGATTCTATTCAAAACAGAATTGATTATGCTAAATATTTTAACTACCAGGCCCCAGGTATTAAATTGAGTAGTGGACAACAACTATTTGGTGCCAATGGCTTAACTATTGGATTTGATTTAGATGAAATTATAAATATGTTTCGCGTAAAAAGAAATAGAAACTTGCAATTTTTACAAAAAAGGCTAGTTTCTCAAGAACAGGAGAAATATGTGGGGTACCGTTTTACCAAAAGATTTGTGATAAAACTTACCCATTTAGAGGGGGAACAATTAGAGCGCTTTATGAACTTCTGCAGACCATCTTATGAGGTCTTAGGCTTATTAAATGATTTAGAATTGGGTTATTATATTGAAAAGAAATTTGAAGAATTTAAAAAGACACGTTAAGACCATCCCATTTAGTTTGTATGATAGACTGCCATTCATCTATTTTGTTTTTAAAAAACCTAATTTTTGGCTATCTTTACTAGCTAAAATCGACCATTTTGAGAAATTTAATAATTCTTTGTTTTGTCTGCATCATGGCAGCTGTTGGATGTAAAGAGAAGTCAAAATCTTTTGATAAGTACAATCCAAATGCCCCTGTAAATGTTGATGTTGCAATTGCTGCTTCCCAAATTATAGATAAGTCGGTGGAAGTGACAGGTTCAGTGCTTGCTACTGAGTCAATTGAACTTCATCCGGAAACCAATGGAAGAATAACTTATTTACAAATACCTGAGGGCAAATTGATACAGGCAGGCACTATCTTAGCTAAAATAAACGATGCTGACTTAGAAGCCCAGTTGGAAAAAATTAAAGTTCAATTAGAATTAGCCAACATTAATGAACAAAGAAATTTACAACTTTTAAAAGTAAAGGGCATTAATCAAAGCGACTATGATATTTCTTTACAACAAGTAAAAAGTTCAAAAGCCGATTTAGCCTACACACAATCTTTAATCGAAAAAACAATCGTGAAAGCACCTTTCACAGGACAAATTGGATTGAGACAAGTAAGTTTGGGAGCATTTATTAATACCAGCACTACCATTGCTACTTTACAAAAAACAGATAAACTTAAAATTGATTTTACGGCACCTGAAATGTATGCCGCTTATCTTAAAATAGGGAAGTCTATCAAAGTAGAAGGCATTGAATCAGATAAATCAAAAATGAATGCCACTATTTTTGCGATTGAACCTCAAATTAATGCCACAACTAGAAATATTAAAGTACGTGCACAATTAGATGGAAAGATGTTGCCAGGTGCTTATGTAAAAGTATACTTAAGTGAAACGAATAAAAAACCATCTATTATGGTGCCTACGAATGTGATTATTCCAGAATCAAAGAGTAAACAAATTGCAATTGTAAAAAATGGTATAGCACAATTCATAGATGTTGAAACAGGATTTAGAACATCGAGCGCTGTTGAAATTGTTAAAGGTATTAATGTGGGAGATAGCGTTATAGTTACTGGAATGCTTTTTGTTAGACAGGGCAGCAAAATTAAAGTAGGTAAAACTTTACCTATCACAGACATCACAAAATAGTCCACAAAAAAAGTCCCCTTAAATAATCTTATTAGATGAATATATCTGAACTTTCTTTAAAACGTCCTGTACTGGCCACGGTGATGAACTTAGCCATTATAATTTTTGGCTTAGTAGGTTTTTCTTTTCTGGCATTGCGTGAATATCCTGCCATTGATCCACCTATTATTAACGTACAAACTACTTATTCAGGAGCGAACTCTCAAGTAATCCAAAATCAAATTACAGAACCTTTAGAAAAATCAATTAATGGTATTCCTGGCATTAGAACCATTAACTCCTCTAGCTCTGTGGGTTCATCTAATATTACTGTTGAATTTAATTTAGGCGTGAACTTAGAAACAGCCGCCAATGATGTGCGTGATAAAGTAAGTCAGGCTGCAAGAAGCTTACCTGAGGATATTAACAATCCACCCATTGTTTCGAAAGCCGATGCCAATACAGATTTTATTTTATTAATGACCTTGAGAAGTAAAACAAAGAGTGCCTTTGAATTAACTGAATATGCTGAAAATGTGCTTCAACAACGTTTTCAAACCATAGATGAAGTGAGTAGTGTAGGGGTTAGAGGAAAAAGATTCTCTATGCGTATTTTCCCAGATCCAGATTTATTAAATGCTTATGGCATTGCTTTTAATGACATTCAGACTGCATTAAATAAAGAGAATGTCGAATTGCCTTCTGGTAAAATATATGGAAAAAAAACAGAGTACATTATTAACACTTTAGGAAGACTAACAACCGAATCAGATTTTAGAAATATTATTTTAAAACAAGATGCTACAGGAATTGTTAAACTAGGAGATGTAGCTAAAGTAGAATTAGGTCCTGAGCAAGAAGATCAAGGCGTTTATTTTAATGGTGTACAAACTGTCATGATTACCTTGTCGCCTCAACCAGGAGCTAACTATATAAAAATTGCTGATGAATTTTATAAAAGACTTGAAGAAGTAAAAAAATCAAATAAATCAGATATTGAATTTGCAGTACCTATAGATAATACGAAAACCATTCGTCGTGCCCTGTTAGAAGTAAGAGAGACTATTTTTATTTCCTTTGGTTTGGTGGTACTGGTTATATTTTTCTTTTTTAGAAACTGGTTAATTGCTATTAGACCTTTAATTGATATACCTATTTCTTTGATTGCCACATTCTTTATTATGTACATGGCTGGTTTCTCAATTAATGTATTAACCTTATTAGCGATTGTACTAGCTACCGGTTTAGTGGTAGATGATGGTATTGTGGTTACGGAAAATATATTTAGAAAATTGGAAGAAGGCCTACCCCTAAAAGAAGCTGCTAGAGAAGGTAGTAAAGAAATTTTCTTTGCAGTTGTTTCAACTTCTATAACACTTGCTGTGGTATTTATGCCCGTTATTTTCTTGCAAGGTTTTATTGGGTCTTTATTTAAAGAATTTGGTGTAGTGATAGCTGGTGCGGTTTTAGTTTCTGCTTTTGTTTCATTAACCATTACACCCGTATTAAATGTTTACTTAAATAGAAAAGATGGTAAACAAGGAAGTTTTTATGAAAAAACTGAACCATTTTTTAAAGGCATGGAGCTTGGGTATAAAAATTTATTAGCTAAATTTTTAAAAGTACGTTGGATGGCATGGGTGATTGTTTTAGCCTGCGTAGTATTAATTGTTGCTATTGGAAAAAATATACAAAGTGAATTAGCGCCTATTGAAGACAAAGGAGCTATAAGAGTAAATTTAACAGGTCAAGAGGGTATTAGCTATGAAGAAATGAAAGGCAACTTCTTAAAAGCAGTAAGACTTATTCAAGATTCTATACCTGAACATGCTTTCACTTTTGGAAGTGTACCTGGTTGGGGACAAGGCGGAAGTTCTGTGAGTAGTAGGGTAGGTTTTGTACCCATTGCAAATAGAGATAGAACACAAACTGAAATTGTAGCAGACTTAAATAAAAAATTTAAAAAGTTTAAAGATGTAAGAGTTTTCTCCATTGAAGAGCAAACCATATCTGTAGGTATGATGTCAAGAGGTTCTTTGCCTGTTCAGTTCATTATTCAAAATTTAGACTTCGATAAACTGCATGCCGTTATACCTAAATTTTTAGATGCTGCTAGAAAAGATAAAACATTTCAAAACGTAGATGTAAACTTGAAGTTCAATAAACCAGAATTTGACTTAACGATTGATAGAATGCGTGCCCGCGATTTAGGATTAAACACTGCCGATGTTGCACAAGCTTTACAATCAGCTTTTAGCGGTGCTCGTTCTGCTTATTTTATTATGAACGATCGTCAATACCAAGTTATTACACAAGTAGTGAGAGATGATAGAGCTAGACCTACAGACATTAATAAATTATATATAAGAAATAATAGAGGAGAAAGTATTCCTATTTCAACAGTATTAAAACTAGTCGAGAATAGTAACCCTCCAACTTTATATCATTACAATCGATTTAATTCTGCAACTATTTCTGCCTCCTTAGCGGAAGGTAAAACTATTGGAGATGGTGTCATTACTATGAATAGAATTGCTAAAGAAGTGTTAGATGAATCTTTCCAAACTTCCTTAAGTGGTCCTTCAAGAGATTTTCAAGAAAGTTCCTCCAATATTTCTTATGCATTATTTTTAGCCTTGATTTTAATTTATTTAGTATTGGCAGCACAATTTGAAAGTTTCAAAGATCCATTTATAATTATGATTACAGTGCCTTTAGCTATTGCAGGTGCTTTATTATGTTTATGGATATTTGGCCAAACCTTAAATATATTTTCTGAAATTGGTATTATCATGCTAATAGGATTGGTAACTAAGAATGGTATTTTAATTGTAGAATTTGCCAATAAAAAAAGAGAGAAAGGCTTGGAGCTTCGTGATGCAGTATTAGAAGCAGCCAGTCAAAGATTCAGACCCATTCTTATGACTAGCTTAGCTACAGCCTTAGGTGCCTTGCCTATTGCTATTAGTTTAGGTGCAGCTGCCACAAGTCGTAAGCCTTTAGGTACTGTTGTAGTGGGTGGTTTACTTTTTTCTTTAGTGCTTACTTTATTTGTCATACCTGCAGTCTATACTTATGTTTCTTCGAAGCATAAACGCGTCATTGACTAATGAGCGGACAAATTTTATGGTATAACCTTGATAATTTTTTCAGCAATAAATTTTGCTGTTTCTTTTTCAACGCCTTCTACATCTTTAGACACAAGAGGTGATGCTATTACATGATTACCTGTATTAGGCATTGCTTTAAAACTAAGTCAAATGTCTTGGTTTAAAAAAATATTTTATGTACCTTAAATATCTAAAATGTTAGTATGTCTACACAACGGTTTTTATCTCTAGATGTTTTCAGAGGAATGACAATTTGCTTAATGATAATTGTCAATACACCAGGTGATGGGGCACATACCTTTGCACCTTTTTTGCATGCAAGCTGGCATGGCTTTACACCCACAGATTTAGTATTTCCTTCTTTCTTATTTGCAGTAGGTAATGCAATGAGTTTTGTTTTACCTAAATGGGATAAATTGAGTAGCCCTGCATTTCTTTTTAAAATTTCAAAACGAACAGCACTAATTTTTTTACTAGGTTTTTTAATGTATTGGTTTCCTTTTACAGGCCCTTTGAGTGATACAAGAATATTGGGTGTCTTACAAAGAATTGCTTTATGTTATGGTATAGCAGCAATCATTGTTCATTATATGCATGAAAGAGTGATGATGATTCTTGCTGGTATTTTATTACTATCCTACTGGTATATATCTGTTCATTTTGGCAATGCTGGCGACCCCTTTAGTATTACAGGCAATGCAGGCATTCATTTCGATAAATGGTTAATGGGAGAAAGTCATATGTACCATGGGGAAGGTTTTGCCTTTGATCCGGAAGGTTGGTTAAGTACTATTCCAGCAATTGTAAATGTTTTAATTGGGTATAGAGTAGGAACCCTGGTACAAGAAAAAGGTAAAACCTATGAAGGCCTTACCGATTTATTAATGTGGGGTGCTGGCTTTATGTTTTTAGCTTATATGTGGAATTATCAATTTCCTATAAATAAAAAACTATGGACTAGTTCATTCGTGCTTCTTACAGTGGGTTTAGATATGATTATTTTAGCCACAATAATTTATAGAATTGAATTACATCATCAACATCAATTTGCGGGCTTTTTTGAGGTATTTGGAAAAAATCCACTTGTTATCTATCTATTTTCTGAACTTTTTGCGTCCTGTCTTAATTTAATTCATATAGGTAATCAGACCTCCTTTGAATGGATTTACTCAAATAGCTTCGCTCATTTAGCACCTTATTGGGCCTCTTTTGCCTTTGCTTTTTCTTTTATGCTCGTTTGCTGGCTATTGGGTTATATATTAAATAAATATAAGATATATATTAGAGTGTAAATCTTGTTGGTCCATTTTTCTCCATTTGTTTTTTTAGGAGCCTTAAACCTTGTACCTTTGCAGCCTCAAAACAGTACATGGAAATAAGAAACATCGCTATTATCGCCCACGTTGACCACGGTAAAACCACCCTGGTAGACAAAATCTTACACGCTACAAAAGTATTCAGAGACAACCAGGAGACTGGGGACTTGATCATGGATAGCAATGAGCTTGAACGTGAAAGAGGAATTACCATCTTAAGTAAGAACGCCTCTGTAACTTACAAGGACGTGAAAATTAACGTTATTGATACACCAGGTCACTCTGACTTTGGGGGTGAAGTAGAACGTGTATTAAAAATGGCAGACGGCGTTTGCTTGTTAGTAGATGCTTTTGAAGGACCCATGCCTCAAACTCGTTTCGTTTTACAAAAAGCTTTACAATTAAATTTAAAGCCTATTGTCATTATCAATAAAGTAGATAAGGAAAACTGTCGTCCTGATGAAGTGCATGATGCAGTATTTGAATTGTTTTTCAATTTAGATGCAACAGAAGATCAATTAAATTTCCCTACTTTTTATGGTAGTGGTAAAAATGGTTGGTTCAACGATAGTATTACTCCTTGTGAAGATATCTTCCCTTTAATGGATGGTATCTTAAAATATGTGCCTGGTCCGAATGTGAAAGAAGGACATACTCAAATGCAGATTACTTCACTAGATTATTCTTCTTTTTTAGGTCGTATTGCCATTGGTAAAGTAGAAAGAGGTACTATCAAAGAAGGACAAAACATTGTACTTGTAAAAGCGGACGGAAGCCTAAAGAAAAATAAAGTAAAAGAATTATACGTATTCGAAGGAATGGGTAAGCGTAAAGTAACAGAAGTAGTTTCTGGTGACTTATGTGCTGTGGTAGGATTAGATGATTTTAGTATTGGTGATACTATTGCCGACCCTGAAAACCCAGAAGCATTACCAGTTATTAGTGTGGATGAACCAACGATGAGTATGACTTTTAGTATTAATAACTCTCCTTTCTTTGGTAAGGAAGGTAAGTTTGTTACTTCTCGACATATTCGTGATCGTTTAATGAAAGAGACAGAAAAGAATTTAGCATTACGTGTGGAAGAAACCGATAGTGCAGATAGCTTCTTGGTATTTGGTCGTGGTATCTTACACTTAGGTGTACTGGTAGAAACCATGCGTCGTGAAGGATATGAATTAACAGTAGGTAATCCTCAAGTATTAGTAAAAGAAATTGATGGTCGTAAACATGAGCCATTTGAGATATTAGTAGTTGACGTACCATCTGATTTTAGTGGTAAAGTCATTGACTTAGTCACTCAAAAGAAAGGCGAGATGTTAATTATGGAATCGAAGGGTACCATGCAACATTTAGAGTTTGATATTCCTTCTAGAGGTTTAATTGGTCTTCGTTCTCAAATGTTAACACAAACTGCTGGAGAGGCTGTAATGGCACATCGTTTCAATGAATATAAGCCTTGGAAAGGACCTATTCCTGGAAGAAGTAATGGCGTACTAGTTGCCAAAACAGCTGGTTTAACTACTGCTTATTCTATTGATAAATTACAAGACAGAGGACGTTTCTTCATAGAACCAGGTGAAGAAATTTATGCAGGTCAAGTATTAGCCGAGCATATTAAGCCAGGTGATTTAAACATCAACGCTGTCGAGATGAAAAAATTAACCAACCACCGTGCAAGCGGATCTGATGATAGCGTTCGTATTACCCCTAAAGTATTATTTACTTTAGAAGAGTGTATGGAGTACATTCAATTTGATGAGTGTATTGAAGTCACTCCTAAGTCGGTAAGAATGCGTAAATCTATTTTAGATGAGAATAATAGAAGCAAGGCGACTAAGGCGGGACAGAATTAATTATCCAAAAAATTCTCTAATGAGTTTATAAAAAAAGAGTCCCGATTTATCGGGACTCTTTTTATTTAGATAGGTTTGTTCAAAGCCTTCCACAAAACATCTTTTAATTCTACTAAGTTTTTTTGCGTAGCAGAAGAAATAAAAATATGTGGTATTTTTTTAGGGAGTTCTTTCACAATAGCATCCATCAATTCTTGGTCGAGTAAGTCCGACTTTGAAATAGCAATGATAAATTCTTTTTGTAATAATTCTGGATTGAATTGTTCCAATTCTGATTTTAAAATTTCAAATTCTTTTTTATGATCATCGGAGTCGGCAGGAATTAAAAATAATAAAACAGCATTACGTTCAATATGCCTTAAGAAGCGGTGCCCTAGGCCTTTTCCTTCCGCAGCGCCTTCAATAATACCCGGTAAATCGGCAATACAGAATGATAAATTATTTCTGTATTCTACCATGCCTAATTGAGGCGTTAAAGTAGTAAATGCATAATTCGCTATTTTAGGTTTAGCTGCCGTAATTACTGAAAGTAGTGTAGACTTTCCTGCGTTGGGAAAACCCACTAAACCCACATCGGCTAATACTTTTAATTCAATATTCTTCCAACCTTCTACGCCATCTTCACCAGGTTGAGCATATTCAGGAACTTGTTGGGTAGGGGTGGCAAAATTACAATTACCTAAACCACCTCGCCCGCCTTTCATGAGTATTATTTCTTGACCATCTTTTAAAATTTCTCCTTCTACCTTACCCGTTTCTTCATCTCTAGCAATAGTACCTAATGGCACTTCAATAATAATATCCTTTCCGTCCTTCCCGGTACATTTATTTTTTGATCCATTTTCGCCATCTTCTGCAATCACATTCTTATAATAGCGTAAGTGTAATAAGGTCCATAACTGTGCATTGCCTCTTAAGATAATATGACCTCCTCGACCACCATCGCCTCCATCAGGCCCGCCTTTTGCAGTTAATTTATTGCGTAAAAAATGCTTACAACCTGCTCCACCATGTCCGCTATGGGCAAATATGCGTATGTAATCAATAAAATTGTTTCTTTCTGACACAGTGTAATTATGAATGGCAAAGTTAACTAAAACTTGCTTGTATAGCTAGATTATTATAAGAAGCAAAAGAGTATAATAATGACTATAGTAAAAATGTCATTATACTATTCATCATAGACTTAATTATGAAAATACAATCTTTATTTATTTGCTTTTAAACCATCAATCAAAATTGCCACCATGTTTTGTTCTAATTCAGCAGCATTAATTTTTTTAGTAGATCTATGCCAGCTTTCAATTCCACTAACAGCATGTAAAAATATTAAAACAACAGTAGGTGCATCAATAGCCTTAATTTCTTTATTGCGAATACCTTCTTCAATAATGGCTGCAATCCTTTTACGGTAAACTCTTCGTTGATTTTGATAATTGGATAAATAAGGGTCTGATAAATGTTTCCATTCTCTATCACTTACATATACTTCTTCGTAATGGTGAATCATTTCAATAATATGAAAGCGTAATAATTTTTCCATTTTTTGTAAAGAACTAATAGGCTCAGATTCTATCTCATCCATTTTCAAGACAAATCTATTGGCTACATTAAAAACCAATTCATGTAATAATTCACTCTTCGATTTTATATGATTGTATAAGCTGGCCGCTTCTACACCCACGGCCTCAGCTAGGTCACGCATGCTGGCTGCCTTGTATCCTTTCTCTCTAAATAGGGTAGCTGCTTTGCTTACAATGACGTCTTTTCTAGACCCATTTTTCTCTGTTTTAATTCTTGCCATGGGGAAAAATTTGAATGTTTGTTAGTGTAAAACTATAGATTTAATTCTTTAAAATCCTTTATAATTTTAAATAAAATCCCATTTTTGTTAGTTTTTTGATTATCAGCTACTTAGTGACTCGGTAGGTATAATTTGACTTACACATAAAGATTTCCCCTTATTAATCGTAGTTTCGCAGCTGAAAATTAAAATCAAAAACATGTCATTAGTAGTTGTTGGATCTATGGCCTTTGATGCCATCGAAACCCCTTTCGGAAAAAGTGATAAAATTATTGGCGGTGCCGCTACCTATATAGCCTGGTGTGCCTCTAACTTTACCACTGTTAAACAAATTTCAGTAGTGGGTGGAGACTTTCCGCAGTCTGAATTAGATGCCTTAACAAAAAGAGGTGTTATTTTAGAAGGTGTTCAAATTAAAAAAGACGAGAAAACATTTTTCTGGAGTGGTAAATATCATTTAGATATGAATACCCGTGATACGTTGGACACACAATTAAATGTATTAGAAAATTTCCAACCAGTTGTTCCAGATAGTTATCAAGACTGTGAAATTTTAATGTTAGGTAATTTAGTACCTGGTGTACAAAGCAGTGTGATTAAGCAAATGAAAAAGCGTCCTAAGTTAATTGTGATGGATACGATGAATTTATGGATGGATATTATGATGGATGATTTAAAGCATACCATTAGTTTGGTAGATGTGTTGTCAGTAAATGATAGTGAAGCGCGTCAATTGAGCGGGGAGTATAGCTTGGTAAAAGCAGCAAAAAAAATCATGGAGATGGGTCCAAAGTATGTGATCATCAAGAAGGGTGAACATGGTGCTTTATTATTTCATGGCAATGAAGTGTTTTTTGCACCCGCCTTACCATTAGAAGAAGTATTTGATCCAACTGGTGCTGGAGATACTTTTGCAGGTGGCTTCGTAGCGCATTTGGCAAAAACAAAAGATTATTCTTTCAATAATATGAAGTCTGCTATTATTGTAGGTAGTGCACTAGCAAGCTTCTGCGTGGAAAAATTTGGTACACAGCGTTTAACTGAAATTAACAATGAGGATATTAAAGAACGTATTCAATCATTCGTTCAACTCGTAAATTTTGATATTGAATTAGTATAAATTATGAAAGTTGCAGTGGTAGGTGCTACTGGTTTAGTGGGCACTAAAATGTTAGAAGTATTAGCGGAAAGAAATTTTCCTATAACTGAATTAATTCCTGTGGCATCGGCACGCTCAAAAGGAAAGGAAGTCATTTATAAAGGCAAGGCTTATAAAGTAGTAACCATGGAAGAAGGTATTGCGGCAAAACCAGCGGTGGCTTTATTTTCAGCTGGGGGAAGTACTTCACTTGAGTGGGCGCCTCAATTTGCAGCGGCAGGCATTCGTGTCATAGATAACTCTTCAGCATGGAGAATGGACCCTACCAAAAAATTAGTCGTACCAGAAGTGAACGCTGCTGTATTAACATCAGATGATTTAATTATTGCCAATCCTAATTGTTCTACTATTCAAATGGTGGTGGCATTACAGCCTCTTCATGAAAAATATAAAATTAAAAGAGTGGTGGTAAGCACTTATCAAAGTGTAACCGGTACTGGTAAAAAAGCAGTAGACCAATTAATGGAAGAAAGAAAAGGAGTTAAAGTAGGCGCCGATGATATGGCCTATAAATATACTATTGACTTAAACGCTATTCCTCAAATTGATGTTTTCTTAGAGAATGGGTATACCAAGGAAGAAATGAAGATGGTGAAAGAAACTTGCAAAATTATGCAAGACGATTCTATTAAGGTAACAGCTACCACAGTGCGTATTCCGGTAATGGGAGGCCATAGTGAAAGTGTGAATGTAGAATTTGAAAATGAATTTGATTTAAAAGAACTTATTGATATTCTATCTGCAGCACCTGGTGTAATTGTACAACAAAGCGATGCTGACCAGTTCTACCCAATGCCTCTATGGGCACATGAAAAAGACGATGTATTTGTGGGTCGTTTAAGAAGAGATGAAACACAGGCGAAAACTTTGAACATGTGGATTGTAAGTGATAACCTTCGCAAGGGCGCTGCTACCAATGCCATTCAAATTGCTGAATACTTAGCTTCAAAAGGAATTATTTAGTTTCTATTCCTTTTTAAAAGTCAAATACTTTTTATTCTTCACTCTCGTCATTACGCTAAAATAAATAAATACGAACTAAAAGTCTGAACTCGCACTTCGTGCTCAGACATGCAGACTTTTTAAACGTTCGAATTTATTTATTTCTTTACGCTATGACTCAAAGTTCAGAATCAAAATTGTATTTGACTTTTAATATTTTGAAATGATAATAAAGACCCCTTAATAAATAGCAATAAAGAAATTCAATTTTGAGTGAACTTTGAGCTATGCGATAGAGAACGAAAAATTAGGATTTCGAATTGCTATTTATTAAATCGACAAAATCGGCTTCAGATATAATTTTGATGCTAGCTATTTTTTTAGCTTTTTCTAATTTACTACCAGCGTCTTCACCTACCACTAAGTAATTTAATTTACTACTCACGCCACCAAGTATATGACCACCTCTTGATTCTACCATGGCTTCGGCATCGGAGCGTTTTAATTGAGTAAGCGTGCCTGTAAATAAAAAATTAAGGCCAGCTAAATTGCCATCCACTGCAGTGTCATTGGTTTGAATCATATTCAATCCCAGGCTTTCTAAACTTTTTATAAGTTCAATATTTTTTGGCTCATGGAAAAATTGATAAATGCTAGTGGCTACTTTAATACCTACATCATCGAAGCTTTGTAGCTGCTCTTCTGTAAAATCTTTTAAATCTAAAACATGCTGAATATGACTAGCAATGGTTTTAGCGGTGGTTTCTCCTACAAAGCGAATGCCTAAAGCATAGATTAATCTATATAAAGGTTGAGTTTTTGAAACCTCAATAGCGGTATTTAAATTATCAATACTTTTTTTACCAAAACCTTCTAAGCCAGTTATTTTACTAAAGTCCAATTGATAAAGGGAAGGAATATTGGTGAGTAAGCCTAGTTCATAAAACTTTCTAATGTTCGCTTCGCCAAAACTTTTAATATCCATCGCATCCTTGCTTACAAAATGTATAATGCGCTCAATTATTTGTGCGGTACATAAAGGGCTATTGCATCTCCAAACGGCTTCTGCTTCTTCTTTTTCAAGTAAGGCATTACATACTGGGCAGTGCGTGGGAAATTGAATAATTTTTTCTTTGCCCGTTCTTAATTTGGGAATGGATTGTACAATTTGCGGAATCACATCACCTGCTCTTTCAATAATAACTGTATCGCCTAATCTTAAATCTTTTTCTTTGATGTATTCTTGATTGTGCATCGAAATACTTGATACCGTTACACCTCCTAAAGCCACCGCTTTTAATTTAGCTACAGGAGTAACGGCACCCGTACGACCCACTTGAAATTCTACCGATTCTAAAATAGTAGTGGCCTGCCTTGCTTTAAATTTATAAGCAATGGCCCATCTTGGATGGTGGGAGGTCATGCCTAATTTTTCTTGCAAGGCAAAATCGTTTACTTTAATAACGAGTCCATCAATCTCATAAGGAAGTGAATCGCGCTGCCCTTCAAATTCGCTACAGAATGCTATTACCTTTTCTACACCCTTAATTATTTTTTTCTCTTTTTGAGGTGACCTGAAACCCATATTCCATAGTAGTTCTAGAGATCCACTATGCGTATTTAACAAAGGGCTTAATGTAGTTGTAGGTGCAGGTAAAAAATAACTAATATGGTAAATGAAAGCGTCCAAATTTCTTGATGCTACTTCCTTTGGGTCCTTCATTCTTAAACTTCCTGCAGCTGCATTGCGCGGGTTAGCAAGCGTAGCAATTTGTTTTTCTTTTAATTTTTCATTGAAATCAGCAAAGGCTTTTTTACTCATTATCACTTCACCTCTAATTTCCATTTGCTGAATACCATTTTCAAGTAAAGGAATACTTAAAGGAATGGATCTGATTTGTTTTATATTACTCGTAATATCTTCTCCTGCAACACCATCACCTCTTGTGCAGGCACGCACAAGTAAATCATTTTCATAAAGTAGTGAAATACTTGCTCCATCAAATTTGGGTTCCACGCAATAAGTAATCTCCTCTAGGCCAGCTCCTTCTTTGGCTTTGCGATCAAAGTCAATTAAGTCTTCGGCATTATAGCTATTTTCCAAACTTAACATAGGTACCAAATGCGCCACGGTTTCAAAAGAATTATTTAAACTATTGCCCACTCTTTGGCTAGGGGAGTCTTTAGATATTAATGACTTGTTCGCCGATTCAATGGTAATTAATTGCTGGTATAATTGGTCGTATTCGAAGTCGCTTATGAAAGGTTCATTAGCAACATAATATTGGTACTCGTGAAACTTAAGCAGTTCTTTTAGGGGCGCTAATTCAATGGTATGAGGCTGCGCTAAATAGGTCGCTGTAAGGGATTGAAAACGCTGAATTTTGGAAGTATTGTACATGCTATAAAATGTCTGCTAAAATACAAATTGTTTTATTCTTTTATTTCGTATTTTCAGGATAAGAAATTTTTATTTCTTCTTTTGCTTATGCTTGAATACCATAAATCTATCGCTACATCGAATGATAGCCATACCAAGGAGGCAGTTTCCCTAGTGGAATCCTATCCCAGCGTGCCCCTAACGGTGGATTGTGTCATATTTGGCTTTGACGAAAAAGCGCTAAAAGTCTTAGTTATTAAGAGCGATTTGGCTCAGTATACTGGTAAATACTCTTTATTAGGGGCTCATGTGAAATCAAATGAGGACTTAGCAAATGCGGCCCATCGAGTACTGCTGGAAAGAACAGGCATGAAAGATGTTTATTTGGAACAGGTACATAGTTTCGGCAGGCCTGATAGGCATCCTGGTGGCAGGGTCGTGACAACTGTTTACGCTTCACTTTTAAATGTAAAGCACCACGCATTATCTATTACAGACCATGAATTAAATTGGCATCATGTAGACCAAATAACAGAGATGGCATTTGATCATAAAGAAATACTAGACACCTGTGTAAGATGGTTGCAAAAGCGAATTCAAGAACATCCCTTAGCCTTTAATTTGCTGCCTAAAAAGTTCTCCTTAAGACAGTTGCAAAATGTATATGAGGCTATTTTAAATAGTAAGATGGATCGTCGAAATTTTAGAAAAAAATTTGCCGCCATGGGCTATCTCATTGATACCAATGAAATGGAAGTGCATGTAACACACCGTCCTGGCAAATTGTATACATTTGACTTTGAAGGATACGAGCAGCGCAAGAAAAATGGAATAGGCATTGATTTTTAAAAAATGCGATTGCTTGCCTAGAATTTAATACCTTTATTCACTATTTAAACAGGTATTATTATGTTATATTCAATGACGGGATATGGTCGTGCAGAAGCTACTTTTAAAGACAAGACCATTTTGGTGGAAGTGAAATCACTTAACGGTAAACAATTTGATTTACGTTTGAATATTCCCTTCATGTTAAAGCCTTATGAAGTGGAAATTAGAAATAAGTTAAACGAAACAATATTAAGAGGTAGTGTGGAATCTACTATTACAATTAAGTCGAATGGTGTATCTAAGCCAGTTTCTGTCAACAAAGAATTAGCTAAGTCTTATTATCAGCCCATTGTGGAACTAGCCGATGAATTAGGTATTCCTAAAGAAAACATTTTAAGTACTTTATTGAAAATGCCAGATGTAGTCTCTTCTAGTAGTGAAGTATTGACCGAAGAAGAGTGGAAGCAAATTCAAGATTTATTAAGAGAAGCCATTGATGCTTTAATACTTCATCGTAAAGAAGAAGGCAAGTCCGTAGAAAAAGATTTACTTGAGCGTGTAGCTGCTATTGAAATGCACCAAGCACATATAGAAAAATTTGAACCAATTAGACGCACAAAAATTAAAGAAGGCTTGGTTAAATTATTAGAGCAACATGTAGGTCCTGATAAATATGATAATAACAGACTAGAGCAAGAGCTTATTTATTATATTGAAAAAATTGATATTTCAGAAGAGAAAGTGAGATTGAATAACCATTGTAGTTATTTTAAATCGGTCTTGAAAGAAGCAGAACCTTCTAAAGGAAAAAAACTTTCTTTTATTTTACAAGAAATGGGTAGAGAAATTAATACCACTGGTTCTAAGGCCAATGATATGGAAATTCAGAAGTCGGTGATTTTAATGAAAGATGAATTAGAAAAAGCAAAAGAACAAATATTAAACGTTTTATAAAATGGGTTTATTGAAAAATAAAATAGCTTTTATTTTACTAAGTATGTTTTTTGTTTTGTCTGCATGCGAGACCAAGCAGCTTTTTGAACAAAGCACTATTTACCCAAATCATAACTGGCCTTCTAAGCAAGCCACTAGCTATCAGTTTACTATTACTGATACAGCAGCTAGCTATAAACTTTTTTTTGTAATAAGGCATCATAATGCCTATCATTATAAAAATATTTGGTTAGATATTAGCATCAAAAGCCCTACCCATATTGTTACAAAACAATTAGCCAATTTAAATTTAGCAGATGATGCGAAAGGTTGGTTGGGTTCGGGCATGGATGATATCTATGATCAAAGAATACAAATAGGCACAGCGGCTTTTCATTTTAATAAAGGCTTAAATGAGATAAGTATTCAGCATACTATGCGAGAGGACCCCTTAGAGAATATTTTATCTACGGGCATTAGGGTTGAAAAAGTTAAGCCATGAATTGGAAAGCTATCAAAATCAATAAATTAAAATTAGTAAGTCTAATTTATTGGGTCTTTCTTACTTATATGATAGCCGCCTTTATTTGGTGGTATGTGTCTTTGGAAAAACAAAACAATGAAATTGCAGCTATCAAATTTCAGTCTATTCAGCTTACTGACCCAGCATTAGTAGCCAAGACTCATGCTATTCAAGACTTTCAAATTCGCAAGACAAAACAATTCATTGGGGAAGGCCTTACTTTTTTACTCTTGTTTTTGCTAGGCGCCATTTATGTATATCGTTCTTTGTTAAAGCAATTGCGATATGCCGACCAACAACAAAATTTTATGATGGCCGTTACCCATGAATTAAAAACACCTATTGCCATCTCCCATTTAAACATAGAGACCCTTTTAAAAAGAGACTTGGATGTCACGCAGCAAACAAAATTATTAGAAGCCACTTTAAAAGAAACCAAAAGATTAGATAACCTTAGTACCAATATTCTATTAACTTCTCAGTTAGATATGGGAGAATATGAGGCGAATAAACAATTAGTAGATTTATCTGAACTTGTGAGAGCTGCCATTAAATCCTTTCAAGAGAGATACCCCTCTAGAAATTGCAATACCATGGTGCAAGATTCTATTCATATTCAGTGCGAGCCTTTGTTAATTCAATTATTATTAAATAATTTAATGGACAACGCCCATAAATACGCGCCCTTATCCGAACCTATTTTTATTCAATTGCAAGAAAGTCAAAATACTATACAAATTATAGTGAAAGACCAAGGTCCGGGTATTCCTGCAGCTGAAAAAAATAAAGTATTTGAGAAATTTTATCGAATAGGTGCAGAGGGTAGAAGAACAACCAAAGGAACGGGTCTTGGACTTTACCTTTGTAAACAAATTGCAGCATTTCATAATGCAGAAATTTTACTCAGTTCTAATTTGCCTACTGGAAGTATATTTACAGTTAGATTTATTAATTAAGCAGCATGCAAAAATTTGAAATATTATTAGTAGAAGACGAAGAAAATTTACATGATGCGCTAAAGCTGAATTTAGAAATGGAAGGCTATAGTGTAAGCTCATCGTATGATGGTGCCCATGCATTGAAGAAAATACAATCGGCGCATTTCGATTTAATCATTTTAGATATTATGCTTCCTAGCTTGGATGGGTTTGCTATTACTGAAACAGTGAGACTGCATAATATAGAAACACCTATTTTAATTTTAAGTGCTAAAAATACAAGCGCTAATAGAGTGCAGGGTTTAAAATTGGGTGCAGATGATTATCTAACCAAGCCTTTTAATTTAGAAGAATTATTATTACGCGTTTCAAAATTAATTCAGAAAACAAATACGGCTAAGCAATCATCTACTGTAGATGAATTTAGTTTTGCGGGCCATAGGCTTCATTTTAAATTATTAGAGGCAATTAATAATAAAGGCGAGAAAATTACTTTGACCAAAAAGGAATCCATGCTACTCCAACTACTCATTGAAAATAAAAATACGGTGGTTACTAGAGAAAGAATTTTACAATCGGTTTGGGGCTATCAGGTTTATCCTACCACTAGAACCATTGATAACTTTATTCTGAGTTTTCGTAAATATTTTGAGCAAGATCCTAAATCTCCAGTCCATTTCATCTCCATAAGAGGGGTGGGCTATAAATTCCAGGATTAGTCGCTTTTTTATACAATCTTTTACTCCTTTCTGCGTTATGTTAGTAGTTAACATTAACGCATGTCATTGAACTCTATCCTAGATTATTTAGAACCTATTAATTTGGACCTTCTTTCCAAGGATGAAGGCTATCGTGACACCCAATTAGGCAAGCATATCAAGTCGAATGAAGGAAGCCTTCCAGACATTAGCCAGGCCGATATGGTACTTATAGGGGCGGGAGAATGCAGGGGTGGAGGTTATGCCCTAAACGGACATGAAGCTGCCAATGCTGTAAGAGCTGCCTTGTATTCACTCTATTATTGGCATACACAAGTTTCTATTGTTGATTTAGGCAATGTGAAACTGGGCCAATCCATCCAAGATAGTTATGCAGCCCTTCGTACCGTTATTTCAGAATTATTATTACAAAATAAGAAAGTGGTTATTATGGGAGGTTCTCATGATCTTAGTTTGGCCCAATACCATGCTTATACTTCTATACCTACCTTGGTGAATGCCGTGGTGGTAGATGCTAAGATAGATTTAGACTTAGAGGCCAGGCTTCCGGCCGATCATTTTTTAGAAGAACTTTTTACGGGCCTTCCGAATCATTTAAATCACTATGCACATATCGGATTCCAAAGTTATTTTATGCATCCGCATATGTTAGAGACCATTGATAAACTAAGATTTGATTGTTATCGTTTGGGAAAAGTGAGAGAAGATATTGAAGAAATGGAACCCGCTATTAGAGATAGTCACATGATGAGCTTTGATATTAGTGCCATTCAAAATGCGCAAGCGCCAGCTAATTTAATTACCCCCAATGGTTTCAATGGAGAAGAGGCTTGTATTTTAATGCAGTATGCGGGCATGAGTTGGAAAACCAGCACTATTGGGCTATTTGGTTATCAGGCAGAACTAGATAATAATGGGTTAACGGCTATTCAAATGGCACAAATGATTTGGTATGTAATTGACGGAATTCAAAAAGGTAAAAAAGAATCGCCCTTATCGGATGCAGAAAGGTTTAAAGAATTTCATATTGCTTTTTCAGATATAGAAACTAATTTTTTACAAAGTAAGAGCACTGGAAGATGGTGGATGCAAACACATAATAATCAATGGGCCCCTTGTAGTTATAAAGATTATTTAGTAGCTTCCAATAACGAAATTCCAGAAAGATGGCTAAGAGCATTAGAAAGGGAATAAATTTCCCCACCCTATTTACAGTTTTTTTATTGTTAGTGAGTTCTGCTTGTTCTGTACGTCAGGCGCAGAAAACTTTATTGCAGGACCCTGCATTAAAAGGAGCCCATGTAGGAGTGGCCGTGTATAATGTTTCTAAAGAAAAGTGGGAAGACAAGCACTTAAGTGATTTATACTATACACCTGCTAGTAATACCAAAATTCTTTCTTGTTATTTAGGTATGCGCTTTTTAGGCGATTCTATCCCGGGCTGGCAAATGGCAGAAAACAAAGACAGTATTTTTTTATTACCCTTAGGCGATCCTAGTTTTTTACATCCCGATTTTACGTATCAACCTATTGCCGATTTAATTCGTCAAACCAAAAAACAAGTGGTTCTATGTTTTCCCGATAAGGCAGATGCCTTTGCTATGTATGGCAGAGGTTGGGCCTGGGATGATTATGCGGAAGATTATCAACCTGAAAGAAATAGATTAAATATTTATGGCAATGTGCTTACTGTTACTAAATCCAAAAATGGGGTCAATTTCCAGCCTAGTTTATTTACCAAAAATCAGACAGCACCCAAGGAGTATACGCAGTGGTCTAGAGAAAAATTATCCAATCAATTTTTTGCCACTGGTCGTAATATAAAAGATACTTTACAACAAATTCCTTTTATAACCGATACTACTTATGCTTTAGCAAAAGCATTATTAGAAGACACATTACACCCTGCCTTTCCTATTGCTATTCAAAAAGGATGGCATCAAGCTAATGGGCATATTGTGAGAACAGTGCCTACGGATAGTTTGTTAAAAATTATGATGCATAGAAGTGATAACTTTTTTGCTGAGCAGGTTTTTTTAATGGCAAGTGA
>Ga0194037_1000537_pt1 | contig 29290 bp, 27 predicted proteins | sample JunL306m_MetaG_FD_148653 | JGI IMG/M metagenome (GOLD analysis project Ga0194037, IMG submission 148653) | Anoxic zone freshwater microbial communities from boreal shield lake in IISD Experimental Lakes Area, Ontario, Canada - Jun2016-L304-6m | ecosystem: Environmental > Aquatic > Freshwater >...
GCAGACGCTGAGCGGTTCAAATCCCTGCGCCGTCAGAATCTTCGCCAGTCGTTCACTCTCATCCAAAAGACCGATGCAGGTCGCCATACCGATTTTTTTATATCCCATCAGTTTTGCAAACGCGATCGTATCCTCAACCCGCGTCCAGCGGGCGTTGATGGCGTCACTGCCGGGCGTTCGCTGATAGCAGAGCCCTTCCACGCGCGCAGCCGTAAAGGCTATTTTCGCATCCTCACTATCGCCGTGATATTGATCAAACGATTCCTGAACAACCTCTTGATAGGTTTCGGAGGGACAGTTGCCCGGTTTGGGCGGTGCCTGTCCGGGATCGCCGCTCCAGCAGTTGGTGGTGCCATGTTTCTGCCACACGCTGCTGCATTGCGAACAGGTAACCTCTGACAGATCGGACATAGACAGACCCCCTTCTTAATTCAGAATCAAGCTCAGGTGTTTGAGTGTATTGGGATTTGTTTTGATTTTCACACCGGTCGGGAAGCTGATCGGCAGGCTGGCGATGTCGGTGCCTTTGAGCAACTCGGTAGCCATGGCGGCGGCCTGATGTCCCAGGGCATTTCGGTCGATGTCACACACCGCAGCAGCGCCCAGTCCCAAATATCCGGTGGCAAAGGATACTACCGGGAGTTTGTGCTGCTGGCCGAAGCTGAAATAGGTCTCGGTTGTCTCGCGCGTAACGGCTGTGCTGTCGGGCAGCATCCAGAGCGCATCAACGTTGCCGGTCAGCGTGGCCAGTTGGGCGACGGTGTCGCGCGGTGCCGAGACGGTGCGCACGACCAGCTCAATACCCAGCTCTGCGGCCTCCTTGCGGGCCAGCTGCAGATACCAGCCGCTTTTGGAAGGGTTATGGATCACGCCGATGCGGTTGGTTTTGATGCTCTTGAACAGATTCAGGTACTGTTTCGGCGGAGCGAACATGCCGATGCCGGTCAGGTTGCGCCGGGAGCCGTTGCCATTGTGAATACCGAGTGCCATGACGGCCAGCACCGGTGTCTGCCTGACCTGGCGGGTTGCATTCAAAGCGGCGTCACCAACAGCCAGGATCAGCGCCGGGCGGTCTTCACGCACGATGCGGACAACGTCCACTTCGGCGTAGTCGGAGAGGACGATAACGCGCTCGGACGCGGTTGTACCGTTATGAAAGCCTTTCAGCACCTCATCGTAGGCCGGATCTCGGCGGCTCTGCAGGATGAGCACATCGTAGGCTTGAGCCAGTGCGGGGAGCAGGGTCGCCAGGGCGACTATCAGAAGGACCAGGCGCCGCATCAGAAGTTCACCCGTATTCCGCCTTCAAACCAGCGGGAAGTATTGGTGAATAGTTCAGTATCGGTTGTCTGCACGCCGTTGAACAGGTTGTGACCTGAGAAGAACAGTTCCGGTGTCACACTATACACGGGATGCAGTTTCCAGTTCAGGTGCAGGTTCCAGATCATGCCGGCATCGCGGGCAAAAGAGCCCGCCGGTGCATTCCACCAGACGTAATTACCGGTCACGGTGCCGCGCAGGCCGAGGTCGGTGTTGTCATAGTTCAGCGCAAGTTTGATAAGGTGCGGTGGAACGGACTGGGTGCTGTCGGTCTGCAGCCGTTCGCCGGTGTCGCTGTTTTTGACGAACAGGTAGGTATAGCCGCTGGCAAGCGAGAAACCGTAAAGTGGCGTCGTGCGGGCTTCCAGTTCGAATCCCTGGCGGATCTGGTTGCTGAGCGGTGTATCAATACCTGTAGCTTGGGTGTTACGCAGGTTGTTGTAGAAATACGTTCCCTTCAGCCACAGGTAAGGTACCGCTTCGCTTTCCATACCACCCTGAACGCTTGTTATCCTCTGCAGCTTATTCGGAGCAATGCGAGGATACGGCAGAGAGAAACCTTTAGCGGCGTAGGCACGCAGGGTCGTCTTCTCGGCCAGTTGATAGGTGGCGCCGAGCGTATAACTGAGATTGTCACCAGTCAGACCGGTTATGTCGTAGCGTATGCCAGGGAGTATGGTCAGTTGTCCTATTGAATAGGCACCATTTGTGTAGAGCGCCCAACTGTCCCAACTCTTGTCGTATGTGGGAGGATCGGAGCTGAGAAGATCTTTGTTCGTGCCCCAGGCGTGGGAATAGTCAAAGCCGGCCACCAGGTTTCTCTGGCTGTCACCCCATGTCAGGCGGGTTTTTGCCCCACGGCTCGTATCCCGCGCAATGTAATCGTTGAAAAAAACGGTGACACCCTGGTCGTCACGTCCACCGTATTTGGTATGGTCGTCACGGTTGGTGATGAATCCGTCAATATCCAGATTTAGTTTGTTGCCAAGCGGTTGGGAAAACTTGATGAAGCCGTTCGTGCGGCGATTATCACTGTTGTCATGGACGAAACCCCAATTGACCGTGTCACCTTCATCCATTCCCGGACGTGCGGTAATGTATGACAGGCCGAGAGTGGCCGTACCGTTGCCCGGTAAGAGATACGTCATCTTGCCGTAGAGGTTGTTCATGCTGGTGGCGGTATTGGGGGAGAGACCGTCTGATCGGAGGTGACCGGCTGACAGATAGTAACCGAAGCGGTCCAGAGTGCCGCTCAGCTCGGCGCGACTGTCGGCGGTAAACTGAGAGCCGGTCGAAGCAGAGAGCATCCCGGAGACAGGCCGATCCGGATTGGGTGATTTGGTGATGATATTGATTACGCCACCCAGTGCCGAACCCCAGACGGCGGATGCAGCTCCCTTGATGATCTCGATCCGTTCGATATGCTGAACCGGTATCATGCCGGGCTGTGTCGCGTTCTGATCAAAGTCGTTCTGGGGAATACCGTCAATCAGAACCTGAACCGTAGAGCTGAGTGCACCCTGAATGTTGAAATATGTAAAGGTTGTTGGTGTTCGGAGATAGTCAAGCTGAATGCCGGGAATTGTTTGTAATACATCGGCAAGAGTGTGGGCGTTGAGGCGGCTGATATCGGCAGCGGTTACGACAATGGTGTTTTCAGCTGTTTTGGAGATTGGGCGTAAAGATTTTTTCGGTAAAAGAGAGGGCTTATCCTGCGGTTCAGTGAGATAAGAGGTTTCTAGTAAATCATCATCAGCATAGACCGGCGCAACGTTTAAGATGAGCACTACCAGCACTACGTAAAACAGGTTTTGGCGAATATACCAGAGCAATTAAATATCCATTCAGTCAGAACTATGGTTGATTCTGCGGAATCTTATAGCAAGTTATTCTGCTATCGGCTATAAAATAATCCACAAGAAAGCCACATGGATCGGGTGGCTCAAAAAATACTATGGAGGAACTATTCATGGAAAATGCGACGAGTGACGTAGAAGTACTCGATGAGGGGGTGGAACTTACGGAGATGGTCAGCGCCTGTTGCCCAGGCGGAACCACAAGTGCCCGCAAATGATGGACCACAAGGGGAACGAATGTTCCCCGTTTTTTTTGGAAAAATCCCATGCCGCTTTCCCGCTATCTGAAATCATTTCCCGATTATGACCGACCCGGTTTCGTACTGCTCTATTCGACCAGAAAAGGTTCGCTGGTCAGAGTCTCCGAAAAACTGCTTTCAGCTGCCCGCGCTGACTCACTAAACAGAGCGGACCAGGATACCCTGCGCCGTCTTGAACTGTGGGTAGACGACTCGCTGGCAGAGCTGGAAGTCATGGCCGGTCTGGTTGACCGGACCAACGTGCAGTCCACTTGCTTTATGGCAACGGTGGTGCTGACGCTGGATTGCAACCTGGCTTGTCCCTACTGCTTCGAGGATCACTTTCGTGGTGACTATGCCATGAGTGAAGCGACCGCCCGGCTGCTGGTTGATTACATCAAACGCGAACAGATTGACCGTGGCCGTGATGTGGAGCTGCGTTTCTATGGTGGTGAGCCGCTCCTGGCTATTCCGCGACTCAAAGAGATTGCCGGTTCGTTGATGGATGCGGCAATGGCCGCCGGTACCGAATTTTCCTGTAGCCTGGTGACCAATGCCACCCTGTTGACCCGATCCGTTGTAGAGGAGCTGCTTCCGCTTGGACTGACATCAGCCCAGATCACCCTGGATGGTCCGGCGGAAATCCACAACAGCCAGCGCCCGTTTGTCTCGGGTCGCGGCAGTTTTGACGCCATCGTAAAGAATCTGCGAGCCGTGTATGAGCTGATCACGCTCAAACCGGGCGGCAACTTCACCCGTGAAAATTATCGCCAGTTTCCGGCCATGCTGGATGCCCTGCTGAAAGCCGGTATAGATCCGAAAAAGTTGGGACCGGTTCAGTTCTCAGCGATCCATCCCAAATCAGGCGGCCACAATCCACAAAGCAGCACCTGTATGGCCGTCACTGAAGTGTGGCAGAATGATGCCAACCTCTTTCTGCGTGAGGAAACCGTAAGACGCGGATTCTTGGTGGAAAAGACCGGCATGGGGATTTGCATGATTGAGTTGACCAATAATCTGGTGGTCAACTACGATGGCACTCTCTTTAAGTGTCCCGCCCTGCTGGGGTGGCCGGAATATGCCATCGGAACGCTGGCCGACGGGATCGGCGATTACCGCCACTCACACAAGCTGGATGTCTGGAAAAACGAGGAATGTCTGCAGTGCGCCTATCTGCCGCTCTGTTTTGGCGGCTGCCGCTTTTTCCGCAAACTGGAAACCGGTTCGATTGACGGCGTGGATTGCAGGCGTGCCATGCTGGATGCGTCACTTGAGCGGATTGTACGGCCGGGAAAGATACTATCAACCACTACCAGAATGTGATATATCATTGATATATACCCAAAAGGAGGCTCACGATGAATAAAACTGCTAAAATTTTTCAGAACGGCCGTAGTCAGGCGGTGCGTCTGCCCGCTGAATTCCGGTTTTCTACCCATGAAGTTTTCATTGAGCGTCAAGGTGATGCGATTATTTTACGGCCTAAGCCAGAGAGTTGGGATGACTTTTTCTCGCAGCCCTCAAAGGTACCAACTGATTTTCTTTCTGACAGAAACGATGTCCCGCCTGAAACACGGGAGTTGTTTTGATGCGCTATATGCTCGATACCAATATCTGTAGTTACATCCTCAAAAATCATCCTGCTTCAGTAAAGCAGAAATTTGAAGAGGTTGGCGCTGGAAATATATGTATTTCAGCAATTGTACTCGCTGAATTATATTACGGTGCCGCTCACCATCCTCAAGGCATTGTCATACGGCGCGAAATTGATAACTTCGTATCGAGATTGGTTGTTATTCCCTGGGATGAAAACGCCGCAGATCATTATGGGGCGATCAGAGCCTCTTTGGAAAAAACCGGCTCTCTTGTAGGTGCCATGGATATGTTAATAGCTGCCCATGCCAGGAGTTGCGGCTCCACACTTGTAACCAACAACCTGAGAGAGTTTGACCGAATAAAAGGACTGACTTCGTTAAACTGGATTTAGGGATACATTAAAAATCTTACGCTGCCCGCATGGTGCTGAACAGCAGGTCAACCTCACGGCTGATTTCGGTGAATTCGTCGTCCAGGCTGGAGAGGAAATGCTCCAGACCGGGGCCGAGCGGCTGGACCGAAAGCTGTGTCAGAATCTCCCAGGCGTGCTCCTCGGATTCCCCCGGTATGCTGGCCTGGGCAACGCTGCTGGCTTCAACGTGCGAGAGACAGTAGAAATCAGCCAGCGCAACCACAGCTGTTAAAAGCGGGTCGTCAGTCGATGTTTCCGACGTATGATGATGTGAAATTACATCGCTGTAACTGGCAGGAAAGTTCCAACGTTGCGCCAGACAGAGACCGACTTCACAGTGCGTGGTCCCGAAAAAATCATATTCGGCCTCGTAGGTCGTCGTGCTGGTGTTGCTGATGCTGGCTAGCATCTGGCCATATTCTTCGCGGCAGTAATGCCCTAGAAAAACCTTGCCGATATCGTGCACAATCCCCACCAGATAGGCCTTTTCAATATCAGGATACCCGATTTTTTCAGCGATATGCCGCGACATGGCGCCGACACTGAAGGAGTGCATCCAGAAGATCTCCATGTCAAAGGATTGCGTCTTCTTGTCGAAACTCTTGACAAAGTAGCTGGTCAGAATCATTTCACGCACGCTCTTGAAACCGAGGAACAGGAGCGCCCGTTTGACCGATGTGATTTCGCTGCTGACTCGGTAGAGCGGCGAGTTGATAATCTTCAAAACTCTGGCAGCCATAACTTGATCTGAAAGGATCAGATCCGCAATTTCATCCGGTTCTGCATCCGGGCTGTCCAGCAACGAGACAACCTTGGAGACGATGGCCGGAATCGTCGGCAGATCGCTGACGTCCTTGAACAGTTTACGGGCTTGTATCATCATGGCTACTTTTTCCACGGTACGTTCCTTTCAGCCTGCTTTGAAAGCAGGATATATAAACCCGGAGTTGTTATGCCCGGAAAGATGTAGACCAGCCGGGCATCAGGCGGACTTGACCGTATTACCTGGCTCGCCAGGCCGAGTGTAGTCGCCAGCTTCTGAACGACTGTTTCGGGGGTGTCATTTCCAGCTATGTTCATCAGTCGTGTCTGGTGCGGTGCAAGTCGCCAGGAAAAGGTTTTTTCTTCATTCTTGGCCAGACCGCAGGTGATAACGGCAACTACGTTGTTATGCCTGATCGCGTAGGGCGCGGCCAACTGAACGCCATGCAGCGCTTCGGCGGTAGAGATCGGGGAGGAGAACGCCTCAAACAGCTTCGGCATCAGCTCACAGGGTGGCACTGACGCTGGTATCTTTACGACGGTTGCGAATGCAGGTGACGGAATCGAGGCCGGTGAGGGGAGTTTGTGTAGCAGGCGCAGTGATTTCGAGGCCGAAGCGGGTGCGGTTGCGACCGGGTTGGAGGGTGGAAGCGGCTTGAGTCTGGTCGGCCGCTTTACCTGCGGTTTTTTAGGTGCCGTGATTGTTGCTGGTGCTGTTTTGGGTGCTGTTGGCGGCACCGGTGCTACAGTTGGTTTGGATACGGCTTTTGGATCCGCAGCAGGTGGCGCAGTCAATTTTTTGAGGGTGGAAATATCCAGATCAAAGGACGGCTGTGCGAAGGCAGCCGACGTTGACATAAGCAGCATCAGGAAGAGCGGAAACATGAAGCCGGGAATCATAATGCTGCCTTTCATCAGAGTTTTTCCAGCAGCAGGAGAAATGCTTCCTCATCAAGCACGGTCACGCCCAGATCGCGGGCCTTGTTCAGCTTGCTGCCGGCTTCGTCGCCCGCTACCAGATAGTCCGTTTTTCGGGAAACGGATCCTACCACATTTCCCCCCTCATCCTCTACCAGTTTTCTGGCTGAGTCGCGGGTAAAGCGGGTCAGGGTGCCGGTGAAAACGAAACTTTTTCCGCTCAGCCGCCCGCCGACCTTTTTGGTCACGGCGCTCAGAGTAACGCCTGCATCTTGCATGCGCCTGATTATATTCAGATTGTCGGACGTATCAAAGAATGTGCGGATGCTCTGAGCCACGGTTGCACCGATATCGCGAATGCTGGTCAACTCAGCCAGGCTGGCCTTTTGCAGGTCATCCAGATTGCCGAAGGCCTGTGCCAGAGTCTTGGCGGTGCGCTCACCGACGTGACGGATGCCGAGTGCGAATATAAAACGGTACAATTCGCGCTGCTTGCTGGCCTCCAGCCCCGCCAAAAGGTTGGCGGCCAGCGTTTCTCCCATCCGTTCAAAGCGCATGAAATCGGCTTTTGTAAGCGTGTACAGATCGGCGACGTTATGCACCAATCCCAGGGAAAGCAGCTGCTCGATGAATTTATCACCCAGCCCGTCAATATCCATGGCACCCCGCGAGGCAAAATGCTTTATCGATTCACGGATCTGCGGCGGGCAGGAGAGCCCCATACAGCGCAGTGCAACTTCATCGGCTATACGCACCACCGCTGAACCGCACTCCGGGCAGGTTTCCGGCGGCGGCAGGAATCGCTCCGTTCCGCTACGGCGCTCGGCAAGCACCCGCACTACGGCCGGAATGACGTCACCAGCCCGCTCGATTACCACGCTATCGCCGATGCGGATATCCTTGATGGCCATTTCATCCCAATTGTGCAACGTGGCGCGACTGACGGTTACCCCGGAGATATCGACCGGTGTCAGCTGTGCCACCGGCGTAATCACTCCGGTACGGCCGACCGACAGCAGAATATCCTCCAGCACAGTTTCAGCCTGGCGTGGCGGGAACTTTGCGGCGATGGCCCAGACCGGTGACCTGCTCTTTTCGCCGAGCTCGCGCTGCAGAGGATAGGAATCAACCTTGATGACTGTGCCGTCAATTTCGTAGGGAAGCGACTCGCGCAGCTCCTGCAGCTCCTGATAATAGGCGACGGCACCCTCAATGTTGTCAACTCTCCGGATCAACGGATTAACCGGCAATCCCCAGCTCTCCAGTATTTTCAGAAACTCCTGTTGTGACTCGAACGCAGCCCCTTCGACGAAACCGGGTGCATAGCAGAACAGCGAAAGCGGTCGGCGGGCGGTGATACGCGGGTCGAGCTGGCGCAGTGAACCGGCGGCGGCGTTGCGCGGGTTGGCAAAGGGGGGCTCGCCGTTCTCCTGCTTATCGTTATTGATTTTCTGAAAGGCGGCCAGTGAGAGATACACTTCGCCGCGCACCTCCAACAAGGGCGGGATGTTGTTGCCATTCAGCCGCAGAGGAACGCCGCGCAGTGTACGGATGTTGGAGGTGACATCCTCACCGGTCAAACCATCGCCACGCGTGGCAGCTACCGTCAGCAGGCCATCAACGTACACCAACTCGATCGCCAGTCCATCCATCTTCGGTTCGCACATGTAGGCCAGCGCCGCACCTTCCGGCAACCCCAGATCCTTCCTGACGCGCGCATCCAGTTTGGAGCGGATTTCGTCTGCATTGGTGGCGTTATCAAGCGAGAGCATCGGCAGACGGTGAGCCACCGGCTGAAAGCCGTCCAGAGCGGCGCTGCCGACCCGCTGACTGGGAGATTCGGGCGCGACCAGGTCCGGAAAACGCTGCTCCAGATCCTGCAATTCCCGGAAGAGGGCGTCATACTCGGCATCGCTTATTTCAGGGGTATCCTGCTGATAGTAGCAGCGGTTGTGATAGTCGATCAGGGTATGCAGTTCGCGGACCCGTTGTCCGGCGCTCTGGCGGGGATCGGCGATGTCGGTAAAAGAGAGCTGCATCGGTGCCTCGCGGGATTGGTTGACTTCGCGGCAGGGTACAGTAAATAACAGACAAAATCAAATAGAGACGGTGGCGCCTCTCATGAGCTCTTCACATTGATATGAAAGGCTGTATTTTCGTACCTTGCAGGAGGTACAAATGATGGTGTAGAAACGAATCCTACTCGACTCACAGGAGCGCAATTATTTCCGTGTAGTGCCGCGTGATAGTGAAATTCCGCTTGATTCCGGCAAGATCATTTCAATGATCGGCGTTCGTCGCAGCGCTAAGACATTGTTGCTGACAGCTGATTTGGAGGAAAATGTGATGGCTAATGCAGGTATGATCAGGATCATGTCGCTTTGGAAGTGGCTGGTGGCAATCAGTTGACACTCTAGTTTTTCAAATGTATGACTCTACATTATTGAATAGACGTTTATTTGATAGGTGATCAGACCGCATTGCTGACATTACAATACGATCCGGTAGAAGCTTTCCAGCTTGGCATGATGGATCGGAAGCTCTTCTTCTGGAGGATGGTCTCTGACGATTCCGACTGGTGTAGTGGTGTTGTTGATGGGTGATAATGTTTGCGGCATGAATATTAATTGGAGGAAATTATGAGCAAAATATTGGTCACCTGGGTTGCGCGTACGAATGATCCGTATGAAAGAAAGCGTGACCGTTCAGTTGCGATGGACAATCAGAACAATCCTATACTCGGTCCTACTCTCACTCTTTTGTGTGATCAAGGTTCTGGCTATTGCAATAAAATAGATCAAGTAGTCCTGTTCTACAGAAAATTAGCAGGGTATGAAGAAGACTGGAAAAATGTTGAAAAACTCGATGAAATTATTTCAAGCCGCTCCAACAGGACATTAATAAAAAAATGCAAATGGGATGGCGACGACCCCACAGATCACAAAGCTATTTACGATTTCGCGATTGAGCAATTGAGAAAAATAAGGGACGAAAATCCAAAATCAGAATTAATAATCAATATTAGTCCCGGTACTCCTCAAATGCAGACGGTCTGGTTTCTTATCGCTGAAAACGGCCTCATCGAACATCCTTATACACTGGTAAAGACATTAAGACGTAATGAGTGCAAGGATGGGCATCTTGTCGTCAAAACATCTCTCGGCATCAAGCTTGAAAAAACAATAATGGAATTCAAACGTTCAAAACCAATAACTGCAGCAACTGAACACTTGACGGGTCAATTTGACCCCCGTGAATTTAAATCACAAGTTCTCATTGATCTCTATGCCAAAGCAGGGCGATACGCTGCTTTGAAAATTCCCGTGTTGATACTTGGTGAGCGCGGTACAGGTAAATCATATCTTGCGAACTGGATAAGAACTAAAAGCGGATTTAGAAAAGAGGAATTGGATAATGGATGGCCTGCAGTTGCATGCGGTCAATACTCTAAATCTGACTCTACTCAATTGCAGGCAGAGCTGTTTGGATCTGTAGTTGGGGCATATACGGATGCCAAGAAAGAAAGAGAAGGGCTTTTGAAAAAAGCCCACAATGACACTCTCTTTCTTGATGAAATTGGAGATATCAGCCAAAATACGCAGCGTCTTCTTATTAAGGCTCTAGAAGAAAAAAAGTTTTACCCATTAGGATCTGATTTTCCGGAAGAAAGCGATTTTAGGCTGATAGCAGCAACAAATAAGCCTCTTGATATTCTTGTGAAACATGTTGATCCAGATTTTTTTGATCGCATCTGTCAACTTGTATTGACGATGCCGCCCTTAAGAGAAATTCGTGAAGACATCCCATATATTTGGAAAAAAATATTTGAAGAGTCGATCAAATTATCAAACGCGATTATTCATCAGGACGTCCTCGATGAAGTTCCACACGAGGAAATTATTACGCATTTTCAGCAACAAAAATGGTCATTACCTGGTAATTTTCGTGACCTTCAACGGATAGCAAACAATATTATCATCTACCTCCACAATCCTGATGCCTCAATAGATTTCAATAAAATTCTCACGGAAGCTTTCAGCTTACTACTGTCGTCAAATCAGACTCAGACGATGTCGTTAGCAAAAGCTTATGTTTCTGGCACGCCACTGGACTCGTTTCTTACTACTTGCAATATTTCAACGGAGACTATCTTTTGTGATCTGCGATTCTTTCTGGCAAAGGAGTTACGCAGAATGGCTGAAATAAAAAGAGTTCCCATTGATACATTGTGTGACGTTAATCCAAGAACAATTTCAAACTGGCTCAACCACTCCGGAAAATAATTTCAAATGTTTGGAAAAAAAATTCCCTCAAATAAGCCAAAATAATTCTGGGTTATAATATTAAAGTTATTAATTTCTACAACTTATATGAATAGTTTTGGGAACAATTCATCTGGTGCGCTTTGTGAAGATGTCAGGCATATCCTGATACACGGAGGCTCCTATGAAATACCTTATTACATGCATTTATCTATTCGTAATTCTCTTTGGAGCTGACACATTTGCCCGTGGTGGTGGAGGTGGCGGCGGTGGTGGTGGTGGCAGTAGTCACGGAGGTGGCGGACACTCCTCTGGTAGTTATTCCAGTGGTCACCATTCCGGCGGAAGCCATTCATCATCTCATAACAGCAGCTACTCCGGTGGACATTCCGCTTCGCACAACAGCAACACAGCTGGCGGCGGACATTCAAGCCGTTCAATCTCTAGCGGCCATTCAGGGCGTTCATCCTCCCCTTCGCATCATAGCGCCGGTGTCTCCCGACATTCTTCATCTCACGTAACGCATTATTCCAGTGGCACATATAAATCTGGTTACACCAAAGTAGAACGGAGCGAGAGCGCCAAACATCAATTTCTGCAACAACACGGCCTATCACGAATCCCGGCCGGAACAAATATTGATCATATTCGACCACTTTCACAAGGCGGCTCTGACACGCCTAGCAATATGCAATTATTGTCAGTCGAAGCTCACCATGCAAAGACAGCCGCTGAACGGCGTCAGTACTGAGGAGGTACTCTGTGCGATCAACACTTTTGATAGCAGTTATACTATTCCTGGCAGTTACACCTGTTCATGCTGATGAAAAGACTTTGGTCAAAGAGGCTTTGGCAACGCTCACACTTGACACGGCTCCTCTTGTGCTACTCAAAGCAGACGTTGACGGCGATGCAACAGCCAATCTTATTCTGGCGGAAGCTTCGTTCCATGGAGTGCTTCTTATCAAAAGCAATACCGAGGCCCTAAAGTGGTATCTGCGTGCAGCTAGCCATGGTAGTGCAATGGCCGAAAATGTTCTTGGGTACTTTTATGATAATGGTATTGGGGTGAAACGTGATCCAAATCAAGCGGCAGCCTGGTATTTGAAAGCCGCTCAGCATGGCTATCCAGCCGCGTGGTTCAATATTGCCAGCTGCTACGAATATGGCATTGGCGTGGCTCAAAATTTTCAGGAAGCGGCGCGTTGGTACGGTAAATCAGCACAAACGGGAGATGCTGAAGCGCAACTTAAACTGGCCATTTTGTTCGAGCGTGGAGTGGTTGAAGGTGCTGAGCCCGAGCAATGTTATGAATGGCTGCGTCGTGCGGCTGAGCAGGGAAATATTATTGCCGCCCAGAAACTGGAACATATTCAGTTTGCGCATGTGAGCGCTGGAGCTTCAGTAATGGAAAACTTCATTGAAGATGTTGTTGCACTTTTGCCGTCTGACCTCGTGTCAATCCTTGGCGCACACAAAAAGACCTTTCTGGAATATGGTGCGTTTCGTGTGCGTTACGATTACTGGCAGAGAAGAGTGCCCGAAAAAGCTGACTTCATCAAAGATTGTCAAACGAGCATCAGTCGTTTGCGAAATCCAAGAGACTCCTACAATGATTCACTGACACATCTCATGGGCTATAGTATCAGAACCATAGTGGAGATTGCGTTATCAGGTGTAAACCGCTTTGACCCGCTTAAAGACGATTTACAGCGCACCATGATGACGTTTGTTATGACTGGCAACGATCGCGAATATGCCGTCAGCTATCCCGGCTACACAGTTCAATCGCTGGATTCTGCTGTTGAGCGGTTGTATGAGTTGCGAACTGTCTCCAAGGAAAATATGTATCCGCAGCTTGTGACAGCAACTGCAGATCTGTGGGTAACAATTTGGCGAGAAAGCGGACGCAAAGTCAAAAGTCTGCCGTATGCGTTCGTCAGAAAATCGGTGCTTGATATAGAAGAACTTTAATATGATTGACGTAATCTATACGCATGATACAAGGAAGGGGAATTGTTATGGCGATGGCACCGACAGAGCAGATTGGCGCATACGATAAATTTCAGAGAGATGGAGGGGATTTATGAAAAAGATCAAACTGGCGGTTTTTGATATGGAAGGGACGCTGTTCAAGCGTTCATATTGCTTTAGTTTTATAAAAGAGCGTTTTCCGCAATTTTGGATGAATCTTTGTCTTTGTCAGATTGAAGAGTCTTTGGCGACAAGGCCATTCAGTAAATCTTGGACATTATTCTGCCAGTTGCTGGGCTCACAAGCTTGCATGATAAATAAGGAAAGCTGGGAACTATGGTGTGATGGCGGCTATCTTGACAAGTTTAAAGAAACCTTGGCTCTCTTGAAAAAAGGAGAAATCAAAGAGTGGACTCCGTGGAAATATCTATCCGATCTGCTTGGCCCGGAGGCCTCCAAAATAGATAAGGCTCTCTGGGAGGAGTGGTTTACTGGGGGCTATCTTGCCCAGAGTGGAGAAGGGTTTGCATCAAGGAAATTCACCAGTGCATGGACACTGTTGTGCGATTTGTTAGGCCCATATGCTAGCAAGGAAAATAAAGTAAACTGGGATAAATGGAGCGACCGTGGTTACCCCGGCTACAGCGAGTGGGTCATCGATACGATCAAGATCCACAAGAAATACGGCTTGACCAAAGGGATCTTTGATGCAGTTGTAACCGAATCAGCAGAATATTTCCCTGGAGTTGCCGATACGTTTCAAGCATTGCAATCACAAGGCATTACCATAGCGCTCGTCTCTGGTGGACTTAAAGCAATGTCAGATCGTGTGGCGATGGAATACAAATTGGAGCACTGTTTCACATCTGCAGAATACTTTTGGAATTCTGACGATACAATAAGACATTGGAATTGCCAGCCGAGCGACTTCATTCATAAAAAACGGTTAGTAAAACTTCTTCTTCATGACCTGGGAATTTCTAAGGAACAAGCCGTTTTCATTGGCGATGGCGGGAATGATAGAGATGTAGCTCAGTATGTAGGGTTTTCAATCGGTTTTAACCCAAAGCAGTATCACGAATTCTTCTGGGATACCTTCGTGCAACAAGAGGATCTGCAGGAGGTGCTCGCGGTTTTGGGTATTCCGGCGAAGTCATTAGCCGACAGCAGCAGACTCACGAAAACTGACGGTTCTAATACAGATCGAGTAACCAAATCAGCGTTTAGAAAATTCTTGGTTGATCAGGCGGGGTTGACGGAAAACTCTTCCCGTTCATACGTCACTTATCTGAACAGCATTCTTCTCAATATGCAGGGAGTTGCAAAAGCCGGAGCGGCATCGAATCGAACGCTACTTCAGTTGCTTGTTGAATCTGCACAGGTGGCAAAATCGGAATCCTCGTTTATCAAGGCTCTCTCTAAGCCGCTGGCTGGCCCTGAGGGGAGAATCGGTGATCTTACTTCAACGGCGAAGCAGTTTTATCGGTTTGTGAACCTTATAGACAAAGACTTGAAAGGTAGGATGCTCCGATGAGTAAATTTAGCCAGAGTAACGACATAAAAGCGTTCGAAGAGTTTTTGCAACTCTTCGAAGTACAAAATAAATCGGGAAAGTATATACAGGCAATAGACCTAATCTGCGTGAGAATAAAGAATCGCTTCACTCCTGCAATACGCGGAAAATCTGCATATATCTGCCTGAAAGAGTTTGCGCATAGCATGTCGAGCCTTAATCAATTCAGAACGGCAATTAAACCAGTAACATCTGGGTCGGATATCATTTCTGAAACTATCATGAATGAGGCGATTGCCTACTACTACTACCGCTTTGCTTCTGGTCGTTCTAACGAAGAAGTTTTTGCAGAGTACATGGCTGGCCGCTACAGACTTGGTTATGGTTATCTGGCGCAATATCTGGCGTGCTCACTATTTGAAAAAATAATAAATACAAAATTTGAATCACAGCTTGACTGGCATCGAAGTCGAAGGACAGACATTAACAGAATTCCGCTCAAAGATAAGATTGAATGCCTTACACCTGAAACGCTTCGAGAAGACAGTCTGTTTACAAGGAAAGGAGTTTTTGAAAAATATATTTACAAAGTCAGAGAAACTGGGGAGCTACAACTACGCGGTTTTTCTGATTTTGATGAAAATTGTCCCGATCCAGATGAAAACAGATTGAATAAGGTCAAATTCAGGCTCCACAATTTCAGGTATCTGCGAAATTCGATTATACATGGCGACGTTGCACCATTTGAGGATGAAATGCCGCACAATCGTGATGAGTTTATCTATTATGTCTGGAGCGAGCTGGCACCAAAATCATTTGAACTTGCTTTGAAACACTGGGCTAAAACGCCAGAGAAAACCATCAAGGAAACTCTTTGGGAGATATCGGCTGATTATATGACTCGCGCCGTAGACGAAACCATGGCGTCAGAAGATCACAAAGGGTATGGCGGGTTGGAGGTAAAAGATTTTGAAAATCTATATGAACTTAGGCGTAAGCTGGCGTTACTTAAAAATGATCTTGATGGATGGCTTGCAAAAAAGCATCCTTCATTGATGACGGATATTCTCACTACGATTGACACGACAAGTGCCTATATTTGGATGCCGTTTGTACCGGCACATTTCAAGAAGAAACATTCACGAGATGGAATATTTAACTGCTGTGTTTCTATCTTGGCAACACCCCTTGATATACGAATTTATATGGATTTTGGAGGGTATGCCCAAGAACAGCGCTTTAAATATTATCAATTTTTGGAAAGTAGCTATTACAAAAATGCCAAGAAAGCATTGGATGGGCATGGGATTACTATTTTTGATATTGACTGGTTCAGCGCCCTCCATAATTCGATCTCGTTGGAATCTTTAAGTGAACAACAGAGGAAAGATCGAATTGATCTGGCAAAAGAAAAACTATTGAATTCGCGTAGACCAGTTACTTGGAATCGTATGCTTCATGGCTTCGTTATACCTGCTGAGGGAATGGCAAGTAATGATAAATTGAATCTCGATATAATAAAGCAGCATTTACAAACCATAATAACCTTTCACGAAGCGTTTGAGCGTTTCGAACCGCCCGAAATGTTTATTGACTACAAAAAAAGACACGGAAAAGAGGACGACGATGACTAAGCAAATAAATATTCGAAACAAAATTAACGCAACCCCAGAACAGATCGACCGTTACCTGTCTCTGCTTGTTGATGCCCACAGAGCCAAGGAAAACGCATACTGCCGTTATTCAAACTTCCAGGTTGGCGCTGCTGTATTGGCAAAAGACGGCACGGTCATTACTGGGTGTAACGTAGAGAACGCTTCCTACGGCTTGACCATGTGTGCTGAGCGAACAGCTCTTTTCAAAGCAACATCCGAAGGCTACAAACCGGGCGATTTTGAGGCCATTGCCATTGCCGCCAGTGCCGATGATTTTTCGCCATGTGGTGCCTGTCGTCAGGTTATCAACGAATTTGGCGACGACATGGTTGTCATTTTCGAGTTCGGCGGAGAAACTGTCATCACCACCCTTGCTGATATCCTGCCGTATAACTTCAAGCTCTGATGAAAACGCTCTACAAGAAAAAAAGTGGGATTCCGGCAATTCGTATTCCCGTTGCCCCGCCTGGCAAAGCAATGCCGACACTCAGGGACTATGATCGGAAGCGGCAAAAAAACTGTGATCAGAAAGAGATCGAAAAACAAGAACGCGAAATGGAGGAGAGATGAAAACCTTTATCTGCACCGCTGGCACATCCATCATCACGGGAACCGGACTTGATCTGAAACACTTTGCCAAAAGGAAGCTGTTGGAATGGGACGATTTGCTCCAGCCAATTGCAGAAGCAGAACATTTTGCACTTCATGCTGTCAGGAACAAGAGCGAACAGGATTTTCCGCGAGTCTCGGCAGAACTGAACAGTCTTATAAAGATGGGTCTGACACCAGAGGACAGGGTTGTTCTCATTGCCACTGAAACCATTGAGGGCAAGCTTTGTGCCGAGCTTGTCCAGAAGGTCTTGGCTGAAAGAAGGATGTGTTCAAATGCTGAGGTGAAGATTATTGAAGGATTGCAAGCCCAGGATGGACGCCGGTTTCAGCAGGTAGGTCTCAAAAATCTGATAAGCTATATTTCGCAGTTTGAGCATGGCGATGTGATTTTTAACCCAACTGGTGGCTTTAAGAGCGTGGTTCCTTACATTACTCTGGCGGGGATGCTCTTCAACAAGCCGGTGAAGTATATCCACGAGTTTTCTGATGATGTGAATACGCTTGCGAATATCCCAATCAGGTTTGACGAAGAATTGATTTTCTCTTTGGAAGACAAGCTACACAAGATCGATACAGACTGTTTTATCAGCAAGAAGGAATGGCAGAAAGGAATTGAGTTCGCTGACTCCCGTTATGACTGTCTTGTCGAAGAAAGTGACGGCAGAATAACCATGAGTGGCATTGGTCATCTCATGTGGGAAAAGTTCAAGGCAGATTTTCCTTTTGAAATGACCGACGAGGTCAGGCAACTGGAAAAACAGCGGAAGCAACCTGGTTTTGCCCGTCTAATATCAAAACACTTTCAAACTCTTGAATTGTCCGACATTACAATCAAGTCGCTACAAGAACATGCAATAGAGCCCAGAGTTATTAAATCTCTCCATTCTATTGACCATCGCCAGCCTACTCCAGGGATGAGGTGGCACAAGTTTGACGGTGGCGAGAACCTGTGGTATTGCCGTTTTTCCCTGAAGGGTCGCATATATGTGCAGATGAGAGTCGGTTCGTCGCCACTTGTGACGGATATTGATTATGACAAGAGACTGCAGTGAAAGTAATTACTTCGGCTACCGGATCGATTGCTGGAAATATCATTGGAGGTGTTAACGGCGATGTCGTTATTTCTCTGATATTGTGTTTTAGCAAAATGAAAAATAAGAGACGATGAAACGGACTTTTGTCATCCCCGATATCCACGGTTGTTGCCGCACCTTTCGCCAGCTTTTGTTCAACAAACTGGAAATTGAAAAGACGGATACACTCTTCTTGCTGGGTGACTATATTGACCGTGGCCCTGACAGCAAAGGGGTGATTGAAACTATATTTGAGCTTCAGCGTGATGGTTATGACGTACAGGCGATAAGAGGCAATCACGAACAGATGCTGATTGAATTTCTTGCAAGTAATTCGGATGAAGATTTGATGGATTGGCTCGAAAATGGAGGCGATGCAACAGTGCAAAGCTATGACCTCGAAAATGGCGGATGTATAACAAGTGAGCACATTCATTTCGTAAAAGTGCTTCCCGTCTGCATTGTAACGGACTCATATATTTTTGTGCATGCAGGTCTGGATTTTAGCCTTGATGATCCGATTATGGAAACAAGCTTGGAGTTCAAGTTGTGGACACGAAAAAACCTGCTTGTGAAGTCTGAAAAAATTGGTGGTAGAAAAGTGATAGTAGGTCACACTCCCAGGTCTCTTCAGACAATTGAGAAAAGTTTGACCAGCAATTTAATTCAGCTGGACAATGGTTGTTTTATAAGAGATCTGCATCGGGAACGAGGAAACCTTGTCGCTTTGGATCTTGGCCACAATATGCTTTATGTTCAGAAGAACATTGATGGTTTTGAATTGTAAATGTCTTTTTTGAAGGCGGTTCAATAAACATGCGCTATGCCATTGGTGACATACACGGCGGCAGCCGTACCTTCCGAGCTCTGCTTGAGCAGATTCAACTCAAGCATACTGACCGGCTGTATCTTTTGGGTGACTACATTGATCGGGGCAATGATAGTAAAGGGGTTTTGGATACCATCCTGCAATTGATGGACTCAGGCTATGACGTGCGTCCGATTCTTGGAAATCATGACGATATGATGTTACGCAGTTTCACTGGGCAGCATGATAGTTTTTCTGAATACTGGTCGCGTTTATGGGGCGTTGAAACTCTGAAAAGTTTTTCAGTTGAATCTGTAAGCGATCTGAAAACCAGATACATCACATTATTGGAAGCGCTTCCGTATTGCAGGGAGGATGGCACGTTTTTCTTTGTCCATGCCGGACTCAATATGACGACGGATGATCCATTGACACAGACATCACCTGCTCAGATGCTCTGGGGCGATGCTGCATTTATCAACAGCAGACCTTGTGCTGACAAGATTATCGTCAGTGGTCACAAAATCCGCTCGATCTCACAGATCGAACAAAGTCTCACCACTCATCATATCCAGATTGACAATGGAGCCTATTATCAGGATGAGCCTCTCCATGCCGGTAATTTGGTCGCACTCAATCTCGATACGATGCAGCTTACATTGCAGCCCTGGCTCGACGGTGTCGCAATCGGATGAATACTGCAATTTCAGAGTTTTCCTTATGACACAAGTGTGCATGTTTAAGCGAAAAGGAGAGTGACGAGATGAAGACAACATTACAACTTGGTGACCGCCGCATTACCATTAAATCAGTCTATTTTGAAGGATTGTTTTCTGAATTATGGGAAACAAACCGGGAACGATTTAATGAATTTTCCAAGGGGGCGATTCAGAAGTTTGTGAGTAAGCTTACTCCACTTTGGGGTAGCAGGAATTGGACCGTAATCAATGGTGCTCCCATCGTAGCGGAAGGCCAGAACCTTAGGGACTACACGAATTTAATTGTCGGCGCAGCATGGCTGGACTCCTGGTCTGGTGCCAAAAACCCGGATGCAGATGGCTCACATGCTTTTGTCGTATGGACGCAAAAGCCGGACATTGAAATATCCTTGCAAGATGTTCTGAGCAATCATAAATGGGCAAATATTTCCGAGGATTATGAACTTTGACATAAAATTGCATCTCAAAGCCAAAGCATTCAAACAATAGCTCGCAAAGGTCTGTCTGGAACGAGAATCCAGCAACTCTATTCTGCAACAGCATTAACAAGGAAGTGCATGAAAACAGTATTGAAAGATTTGGCAGCCTGTGAACCGGTCGAACCAATGGGATGGTTCCGTTTTCTGCATGACCATTATCTTGGTCGCAATGTGCATTGTCATAAAGGTCCGATATTCATGCCGGTTTACCGGCAGGGATGGGAACAGATAACCAATAATCCGGAAGCTCTCACTGACGTTAATGATCCCATCTGGTTGGAGGTGGTGAATCGACATGCTTGGACTGTTGGCTTTCTTGGTTTGGAAAAGCCGGCACAGGCTCATTGGGACAACATGACCAAGCTTGCCAAGGGGGCTTTCTGTGCTGGTTTGAGTGAATGTCATCCATCGGTAGAAATGTGGGAAATGGTCATCACAGAACTGCCACGGATTGAACTCACTGCTGAATCGCTCTGCCAACTGGCATGTAATGCTATCAAAAATGGAAGTCACAATGACCTCGCCGACTTGTTGAACAACGCTACCGATCTGACATCGCCTATTCACCGGGGGGACGGTTTCATCTATCCGGAATCACGCTGGCCGGAAATCATGGATCAACTCAGCCACCGGGTCATCGATCTGGTGCTTGAGGCAGCACTGATCGAAAATGATCATAACGCCATAAAATTGGCGCTGGATCATGGCGCTGATCCGAATATTCCGGTCTGGTGGCTTGAACGTTCGTGCAATGAAAAACATTGCGCACTCAGTTTTGCAATTTCCAAAGACGACCGGGGACTTGCTGAAATGCTTTTACAGTATGGCGCTAATCCTGCCGGAAATTCATTCTCCGGACGCAACAACCCTTTTTTTCAGGCACACCAGCACGGCGCACGCTGGCGTACGTTTGCAGATGACCTGTACGTCAGAGCCTCGTTAGAACCAACTCCTCCGAAAAATCCCATGCCGGAATCTGATGTGAAAAATGAAGGTTCAGAGTGGGATGTCTTTCTGCCGGTATCCGGAAGGTTTTTTGAGCATTTTGAAGAGGAGCTTGACTGGGCGCGTTGTGTTATCGGAAGCATCATTCCTCTGGTGTCAGTTGACGAGAAAGAATCTTTTTATCGTGGCAATGCCCAGGGCGGGTATCATAGAACGATCCTCGACCTTATAATGAGTGACCTGACCAAACTGAAAGAGTTTGAGGCTCTGGGAATGGATACCCGTTTGTCGGCAGAAGAGATCTGTACCGCTGTCGAAAGCAATGCCTACAGTAGTTTAATGTATCTGCTGGAAAGTTTTGGCCCGGCCAGACGCGATCGAGTTCTGTCGGCGATACTGCAGAGGAAACCTGAGTTTGGCCGGAGCCGCTGGCCGCAAATAATGAAAAGGAACAACGACGTCATATGAATTCAGCACAGATCAATCAGCTAACCTCCTGGTTCGACGCCTACGTCCAGCCATTTCTGGAAACCGATGCCGAAGGCATCAAAAATATTCAACTCAAGATCGTGCATACCGGTAAAGTCTGCGAGGCTATGGCACAACTGGCTGCCGGAGAAAATCTCACGGAAAATCAGGCGCTGATCGCTTCGGCTGTTGCACTGCTGCACGACGTCGGGCGCTTTCCGCAGTATCAACGCTGGCGGACCTTCCGCGATAGCGAATCCGATAATCATGCCCGATTGGCGATAGACGTCATCCGTCAGGAAAAGCTGTTGGACGAACTCGACCCGACCGAACGTCTGCTGATTGAAGAAGCTGTCCGCTTTCACAACCTGCTGGAGGTTCCTGCGCTGTTTCATTCACCATCCCGGCTCTACATCAATCTGATCCGGGATGCCGACAAGATCGACATCTGGCGGGTATTTACCGAACTGCTGGCACAGCCGCCTGAAGAGCGGGCGACGGCGGCGACGCTGGGTCTGCCGGATATTCCGGACGAAGTCACGGCGACATGCGTAGAGTCGCTTGCCGGGGGTACAATCGTTCAGCTGGACAGTGCCCGAACACTTAATGATTTCAAACTGCTGCTGATATCGTGGGTCTATGATCTGGGGTGCCCTACATCAGGCAGGATTCTGCTGGAGCGCGGCTCTATCCCTGCGCTGGCGGAAACTCTACCGAAACGAGAAGATGTGCGTAGTGCCGTAGCCCGGGCACTCAGTGCTCTGGAAGCACTTTCCGCTTGACATATCGGCACCCGCTTCACACAATGCCGCTCCCGTATAATACCCACACCGATGTGCGCCTGAAATAAGGAGTTGCCGAATGTCCGATAAACACCTGCTGTCTGTCAATAAACTGCGATGGAATTGCGACCCGGAGCAGCTCGGCTTTGAAACGACGGAGGAACTGCCCGATTTTAATGATGCTATCGGTCAGAAGCGCGCTTTGCGTTCGATCGATTTCGGTCTGGGAGTTGATGCTGCCGGTTTTAATCTCTACATCTCCGGCGAAACCGGTACCGGGCGCACGACGACAATTGCCAGCATCCTTAACAAACGGGCCGCCGGCGAGCCGAAACCGAACGACTGGGTTTATGTCAACAACTTCAAAGACTCCGATTCGGCTGTTTCACTCGACCTGCCCACCGGTATGGGGAGCGAACTGGTCGCCGATATGAAGGAGCTGGTCGAGGCCTTTCGCAAGGATATTCCCAAGGCGATCGAGAGCAGTGAATATGAGAACCGCAGGAGCGAGCTACTGGAGCGCTATCAGGCCGCTACCAACGAACTTTTCCAGCAACTGGAGAAGGGGGCCGAAAAGTTGGGTTTCGCGCTGCAGCGCACAGTTTCGGGGCTGGTAATTGTTCCGCAGAAGGCGGGGCATAACTATTCCCAGGAAGAGTATGACGCCCTCAACGAAAAGAAGCGTCAGAAGCTCGAAAAGCAGGGTAAAGAATTGACGGAGCGCCTCAATGACGTTCTGCACCAGGTTCGTGATCAGGAGAAGGTTACCAAAGAGGCGCTTTCGGCGGCTGATCGTGAACTGGGTATGTCCTGCCTCGGGCACCGGCTTGATCCGTTGCGCACGAAATATGACGGCCTGACCAAAGTGCTTGCCTACCTTGATTCTGTGCAGGAGGATATTCTCAATACTCTGGATGACTTCAAGCCACAGGTTCAGCAGCCGCAGATTCCGGGCATCAAGATGCCGCGTCAGGAGCCGAGCTTTGACCGTTATCAGGTCAATCTGTTGGTGGACAACAAGGAGCGCGAGGGGGCTCCGGTGGTGTTCGAATCGAACCCGACCTACAACAACCTCTTTGGACGAATCGAGCATGTCATGCAGTATGGCGGTGTGGCGGTTACCGATTTTACCATGATCCGTGCCGGCGCGCTGCACCGCGCCAACGGTGGCTATCTGGTCATTGATGCCCGTGAGGTGCTGATGAATCCCTTTGTTTGGGATTCGCTGAAGCGCTGCATCCGCAATAGCGAAATCCGGATTGAGGATGTGCTGGAGCAGTATCGCTTTATGACGATGGTATCGCTCAAGCCGGAACCGGTGCAAATGCGGGCCAAGATCGTACTGATCGGAACTCCCTGGATCTACTATCTGCTTTTCCACCTTGATCCGGATTACCGTAAGTTTTTCAAGGTTAAGGCCGAGTTTGACAGCCGGGTGGCGCGCACGTCGGAAACTATTCACGATTACTCGCTGTTTGTTGCCAGTCACTGCCGTTCGGAGGGGCTGCTTCCCTTCCACAAAAGCGGTGTCGCAGCGCTTTTAGAGCATACGGCCCGTATGGCGGATGATCAGGAAAAACTTTCATCACAATTTATGGAGATTGCCGATTTCATTCGCGAGACCAGCTTTTGGGCGTCAAAAGCGGGACGTACAATTATTGACGGTGACGATGTGCGGGTAGCTGCCGAGGAGAGCCTCTATCGTGTTAATCGTATCGAAGAGCGCTTGCAGGAGCTGTATGACGAAGGTACCATCATGGTGGATACCGACGGCGCGGTTGTCGGTCAGATAAACGGATTGTCGGTTATCGGACTCGGCGATCACACCTTTGGCCGACCGACCCGCATCACCGCCAGTGTCTATACCGGTCAGGACGGGATGGTCAACATCGAGCGCGAAGTAAAACTTTCAGGGCCGATTCATGACAAGGGTGTGTTGATTCTGACCGGTTATCTGGGAGGGACGTTTGCGGCTGAGCGGCCACTGTCGCTTTCAGCGTCGATCTGCTTTGAACAATCCTACGACGGTATCGAGGGTGACAGTGCTTCTTCGACCGAGTTGTACGCTCTTTTGTCAGCGCTCTCCGGGATTCCGATCAAGCAAGGCATCGCCGTCACCGGCAGTGTCAATCAGCGCGGCGTTGTGCAGCCGATCGGCGGCGCGAATTACAAGATTGAGGGGTTCTTTGCCGTCTGCAGAGCCAAGGGGCTGACCGGTCAGCAGGGGGTCATGATTCCCAAAAGCAACGAGCGCCATCTGATGCTGCACGAAGACGTTGTCAAGGCGGTGGAAGCGGGCCAGTTCCATATCTGGAGCGTTGAGACGGTTGAGCAGGGGATTGAAATTCTGACCGGCACCAAGGCCGGCACGCGTTCCAAAAATGGCAGGTATCCCAAGGGGACGGTCTATCATCTTGTTGATGAACGCTTGCGCGGCATGGCAGATCGACTGCAGGATGTAAAGAAGAAGGCAAAACCTGCTAAAAAACCGCATGTAAAAAAAGCTGAGCAGATACTATAGACTGAGCTGCAATTATTTATTAGAGTCTGGTAAAAACAACTTTGATACCATACCGGTCGCCCTGAGCTTGTCGAAGGACAGCCGTTCATGGTTCGACAAGCTCACCACGAACGGGAAAGTTCAGTTAATTTTAGCGACAGTCTGATCTCCACAAACATTCGTCCTGGGCGCATTCAGCTGCCTGTTCTGTCTCAAAGCAGGGGACGTTCTCTTCGGATTGCTGGATAGCGCGAATCAGTTCAGCTTTTTTGAGTTTCCCGGTCTTAATGTTGTGCTGTTTGGCAATTTCTTTGATTTCTTCCAGTTTCATGGCTTTTTTCTCCTTTAGTAATGGTCAGTATGAAAAATGTTGTCAGTAAGTCTAGCGCACTTTTGATCATCGTCAAGCGCTGACACAGGAAAGGCGGATATGATCCGCCTTTCCTGTTAAAAATCGGGTGGTTATGCCGTTATGCCGGCCAGCCGGAATAGCGCTTCACGGTATTTATCGCCGGTTTTTTGCAGGATTTCCTGCGGCAGGTCCGGTGCCGGAGCACATTTACCCCAGTCGAGCGTTTCCAGATAATCGCGCAGAAACTGCTTGTCAAAGCTGGGCTGCGGCCCACCCGGTTGATAGGCTTCCTTCAGCCAGAAGCGGCTTGAATCGGGGGTCATGCATTCGTCAATGATGATCAATTCTCCGTCATAGACTCCGAATTCGAATTTGGTATCGGCAATGATAATTCCTTTTTGATCGGCCAGATCCCGTGCCCGCTTGTAGATCTTCAGTGTGTAGTCACGGGCCTGTTCAGCCAGTTCCTTGCCGCAGATTTCGACCATCTTTTCAAACGAGATCGTTTCGTCATGAGCCCCCAGATCAGCCTTGGTTGAAGGGGTGAAGATCGGTTCCGGCAGACGATCCGATTCTTTCAGCCCGGCCGGCAGCTGGATACCGCTGATAGAACCAGTCGCTTTGTAATCTTTCCAGCCGGAGCCGGATAAATAGCCGCGCACGATACATTCGACCGGCAGCGGAGTAGCTTTTTTGACCAGCATCGAACGTCCGGCCAGAATTTCGGCATAGGGCTGACAGGCGGCCGGGTAGTCCGCCACATCAATGGAGATGATGTGGTTTTTGACGATATCCTCCATCTGGCGAAACCAGAAGGCTGAAATCTGGGTCAGGACAAAGCCTTTGTCCGGAATCGGTTCATTCATGATGACGTCGAACGCTGAGATACGGTCTGACGTGACCAGCAGGAGAGTTTCTCCCAGATCATAAATATCACGAACCTTGCCGCGGGCCATCAGCTTTAAGCCGTTGAAATCTGTCTGCATAACAAGTGGTGACATAGGTTCTCCTATTTATCGGTGATCAGCGCCGTGTTGATTTCAATTTTGGCTTTGGAGCGCAAATCTTTAAGCCAGGTATCAAGTGCCTCGTCCTGTTTCTTAGGAAGCATCTTTTTCTTCAGTTCCTCTTTACCTGCATCGAACTGGGCTTTAGGGGCTTCGATACGGTTTTTAACCCGTACAGCATACCAGCGATTGCCTATTTTAAAAGGAGTGGCAGGAGACTGACCGGCCGACAGTTTGAAAACAGCCTCCATCATTTCTGGAGAAGCTCCCACGGTCGGTATGTCGCTTTTGGCAGAGAAACCGAACGCGCCGGTGGTCTGTACTTTCAGGGCTGTTTTAGATGATAACTGACGGGCAGCTTCTTCGGCCTTTTTCTTGGCCAGCTCGACCGCTTTGACGGCAGTAGCTTTTTCAACAACGGCACTTTGTATTTCGGCCAGCGGAGGAACAGTCGACAGTTTGCGCTCTTTGGCTTTCAGGATGTAAATCCCGCGTGCAGTTTCAACCGGACCGCCCAGTTCACCCTGTTTCAGCTCAAGCGCCTTTTTTATAACCGCGGCTTCACCAGCCAGAGTCGCTGTAGGCGCTGACGCTGAAAAGAGAGGCGTCTCCAGCACCTTGGCTTTTAAAGCGCTGGCTACCAGATTCAGGTCACCGGATTTGATATTTTTGAAAAGCGTATCGGCAGCCAGTTCATAGGCCAGTTTGGCACCCTTTTGCTTGAGCGCTTCAGACTTGACTTTTTCTTTAACTTCTGCAAGCGGCAGGATACCGTTCTTGCCCTGCCAGCGATCGATATTCTTCTGATAGAAGGTCTGGATTTCATCTTCTGTTACTGTCAGTGTTGCAGACGGCGCGGTCGTATCCAGAAGAATGTAGGAGAGCGCAACCTTTTCAGGCGTTTTGAATTCGGCTTGATTCTTCTGCAGGTAATCATTCAACTCAGCGTCGGTCAGTTTGACCTCTGCGGTTACGTCTGCCGGTCCGTAGGCCACATACTCCAGTTCGAGCTTGTCATTTTCCTTTTTATACTGTGCTAGGGCGTCTGCATCTGAAACAACGGCTTTATCCTTGATCGATTGGCGGGTCTTTTTCAGCACAACCTCTGCTTCCTGACCCTCTTCAAAGTCCTTGGGCGTCATACGATTTGACTTCAGTAGCTGCTGATACAGATCAAAATTGAATTTACCATCCTTCTGAAACATCGGCATGGATTCGATGGAATTGGACACCTCGTCCTTGGATGCTTTTATGCCGAGAGATTTAGCTTCTTTCATAACCAGCAGATTATCAACCAGGCCATCCAGGGCAACCTTCTTGAGGTTCAACATTTTTTCCATGTCCGGCGGAATCGATTGCCCGTAGATCTGCTGATACATATTCCGGATACGCTGATAGGCGCTCTGGTATTCTTCAAGCTTAATGCGGGTGCCGTTCACTTTGGCCGCATAGCCCCCCTGACCGCCACCCATGCCTTCACTGCCCTTGCCCCATACCAGGAAAATCGTACCGATAAACGAAAGTACGATAATTACGAACACAATCTTGATGACAATTGATTCTTTCTGCTTGCGCATAATGCTCAGCATAAACGGGATGCTCCTTGCCGGATAGTTTAGGTATGCAAAACGCCGCAAAAGGCGGCGGAAGCGGCATACTACTATACGTGACTATTGAATGCAAGAGCTGTTTGCGCTCTCTGTCTGCCTCCTTTCAGAGCGGCTCCGGAATATATTGATTGAGTTTAGAGTGCTGTTCAGGTACGATTTCCACGCAGTTCGATATCGATTTATCTATCTCACATTGGGGAGTCTCGTGAATATGAAAGCTGAATTTGTCCCGAAATGGATCGCTTGGGAAACCACTCAACGCTGCAATCTGCACTGTGTCCACTGTCGTTGCTCGTCAGAAGAAACTTCTTCAGAAGGAGATTTTTCGACGGACGAGGGAAAAAAACTGCTCCAGGATATTGCCGATTTTTCCAAGCCGGTTGTCGTTCTTTCCGGTGGGGAACCGCTTATGCGCCCCGATATTTTTGAGCTGGCTGAATACGGCACGTCACTCGGTTTGCGCATGTGTATGGCGACCAACGGTTCACTGGTTACTGACGAAATCTGCCAGAAGATGAAACAGGCTGATATAAAGATGGTTTCATTATCTCTGGACGGATCGAACGCTGATGTACACGACAACTTCCGCCAGTCCCCCGGTTCATTTGACGGCGTTGTCCGGGCTGCTGAGATTTTCCGCAGAAACGGTCAGAAATTTTTGATCAACTCTTCGTTTACCAAACGTAATCAGACCGATATCGCCGCAACGTTTAAAACAGCCAAGGGACTTGGCGCCACCGCCTGGTACATGTTTATGATCGTTCCGACCGGACGTGGTGAAGCTATCATGAGTGAGTTGATCTCCAAGGACGATTACGAAGAAATCCTGGATTGGCACTATCAGCAGGAAAAGCAGGAGGATGAAATCCTGATGCGACCGACCTGTGCCCCACACTATTACCGCATCGTGCCGCAGAAGGCCAAGGCCGAAGGGACAAAGTTTGAACGTCGTTCGCTGACTTTTTCTACCGGTGGCGGCAAAGGGTGTATAGCTGCTCAGTCGATCTGTTTGATCGACTGTTATGGTAACGTCAAGCCCTGCTCATACTTCCACCGCACCGCTGGTAACGTCAAGCAGATTCCTTTTCGGGAAATTTGGGAGAGTTCAGAACTATTTAACGACCTGCGTGATTTCAAATCTTACAAGGGTAAATGCGGTCAGTGCGAGTATCTTAACGTCTGTGGAGGTTGTCGTGCGCGGGCTGACGCTGTACATGGTGACTACATGGAAGAGGAGCCTTTCTGCAACTATGTTCCGATAAAATTGCAGCGGGAAGAACAAAAATAGCATATGTGAAACTTTCTTGTTGACATTCTCTGCCGTACGGAGGTATAAGAAAAATCCTTTTTGCCCAGGTAGCTCAGTCGGTAGAGCAGAGGATTGAAAATCCTCGTGTCGGCGGTTCGATTCCGTCCCTGGGCACCACT
>Ga0194037_1000538_pt1 | contig 29201 bp, 22 predicted proteins | sample JunL306m_MetaG_FD_148653 | JGI IMG/M metagenome (GOLD analysis project Ga0194037, IMG submission 148653) | Anoxic zone freshwater microbial communities from boreal shield lake in IISD Experimental Lakes Area, Ontario, Canada - Jun2016-L304-6m | ecosystem: Environmental > Aquatic > Freshwater >...
GCGATTTTTGTATTACATACTTCGTCATGTATATGCCATAACCGTCCACGAAATTTGGACGGATTGCTCTTATGAATGTAGCACGAAAAATCTTTTTTTCAAAGTGGGAAGGAAATAGTTGTCAAGAGTCGTTCTTGCGCTTCCAAAGGAGCTAAGCTCCTGTATACAGGAGCTTAGCTCCTTGGGAAAGTCATTCTTCATTCCGGAACCCATCCCCTTCCATATCCCCTTCATCTCCCCTCCATCTCCCTTTTGTTTCCCCTTCGTTTCCCTTCCGTCTCCCCTTCCGTCTTTGCGAGGAGTCTTCGACGAAGCAATCCAGTCGACATGAGATTTGAGAGAGATACTAAAAAAGACAACCCCGTCGCTCGTGAGAGGCGGGGTTGTCTCGTATGTGAGGTTGCCGGGACAGAAAATATGTCGCCAGGCGAGGGGGAAGAGGATTCATCCCTTTTGAAGTATTTCCGGAAACCAGTTCCGGGTGTTTGTGTTTCTTTCTATTTTTGTTTTTTTCAAGGTGCAATCCGTCTTTTCCGGACGGAAGGGAAACCCCGGGCATCGGGAGTTCTCTTCCATCCGGAAGGTATCAGGAAAGATAGACGCCTTCGCGGGTCTCACGGGCAAGCAGGAGTCGGATAGACAGGACCACAGCAGCGATCTGAGCAAGAGCAAAAACCAAAGTCGTTAGAAGCTCCGCCACTCCGTACAGGTCACCGGAAAGCGAGCGGGCATACGCCTCGGCATCCGGAAGGATACCCTTCGACAGCAAGGCGATCCGTCCTTCGGGAGAAGCGCTCTCGGTCCCCTGGTCGGTAGAGGCACCGGAAACCGTCGGCAAACCTCCCTGACACATGGAGAGTGCATCCGCCTTGGTCAGCTTGGTCTGGACTTCCTGGCCTGGAATCGTCCCGAACATCTCGACGGTCAGCATCGTCTCGCGTCCTTCGAAGAACACCTTCTTCACCGCGATACCGATTTCACGGAACTGGGGATCAAGAATATTCTGGCAATGCTTCTCACTCTTCATCCACGCGACGTGTTCACTCGTCGGATCGGTATAATGGATGGCAAGGTTCTCCCCCGCATACCGATACCCGTATCCCGCCTGGTCCATGAACGACCACGGGGTCAGGCCCGCGGGAGACGTATGCGCGAAGTATCCGTTCTTCTCCATATCTGCAAGCTTCAGCGCCGCGGCCTTCTCAAGCAACGGGCTCACCGTCAGTTCGGAAATATCCCGGTCCTTCCGTTCCTGGTTCGCGAGCGTCAATGCGGTCTCCGCCCACGGAGACTGTCCGCCGGATGCGGAAACGCCACTCGACGGAGCGAGCAGTGCGATGAGGGCGATACTGATGATTGTAGACCGTTTCATAACCGTTTGTGTTCGTATAAGAAGGAAAAGCGGGCGTTTCACCCTGGAAACACCCGCTTTCTTCTCATTTACAAATCCATTATAGCACGAAAAAATGCTCCGGTCAATCATTTTTATTCACGACCACCGCAGGATTGCCCGCGCCCGCGCCACGGATGAAGTCATACGCGGAGAGTGCGGCGACCGCACCCTGTCCGGCGGAGATATTGTTTTGGCGGTACGGCATGTCCGTCACGTCGCCGGCGGCGAAGATGCCAAGAGTCGAGGTCGAAAAGGTACGCGGGTCGACGATAATCTCCCCCGCCCGGTTCCGAAGGACGATATGGCCGACACATTCCGCATTCGGCATCATACCGATCTCGACAAAGACACCGGCACATTGGATTTCTTTCTTCTCTCCGGAGGAAAGATCCTCGTACCGGAGCGCAGTGACCTTCCGTTCCCCGACGATCTCTTCGGACTTCGCGAGCCGGACCGGCGTCACCTTATCGGACGACAGTACCCGCTCCCTGAGGACGGGGTCACCCGTAAATTCCGGATCGATCGTAAGGAGAGTGACCGCCGTGGCATACGGCAAAAGGTCCTCCGCCGCCTCGAGCGCGCAGTTTCCGCCGCCCACGACCGCAACCGCCTTGTTCCGGAAAAACGGCGCGTCGCACGTCGAACAATACGCGACGCCCTTGCCACGAAACGTATCTTCGCCGGGAATGCCGAGCGGACGATGTCGGACGCCGGATGCGACAATGACCGACTTCGACTCGAAGGACTCGCCCCGTTCCGTTGTCACTACAAACGTTTCATTTTCCTTCTTGCCGACATTCGTTACCACTTCGTCCGTCCGGATATCGATCCCCTCCTGCGCGCGCAGGTGCTTCTCGAGTCGCTGACCGAACTCGACGCCGGTAATCGACGGCTCGCCGATCCAGTTCTCGATAGTCGCGGATACGGATGACGACCCGCCGATGGTCCCGGCGAGCAGGAGCGATCGCATCTTCTTGCGTGTGGCATAGACGCCGGCCGAGACACCGGCCGGACCGCCTCCGATGATAATGACGTCGTAGAGCATAGCATTGATTTTCTTATTATTCCGACCGCTATTGTTCCTCCGCAAACGTTTCGACCCAGTGTCGGAACTGGTCACCTTTTTCCTCAAAATTTTTCCACAGGCTATAACTCGGTGATGCTGTTGAAAGAAGGCACGCGCTTCCGCTTGATGTGTGCTTATATGCGAATGCAACCGCATCCTCCATACTCGATGTTTCTAAAACGGTAAACCCATCCTTCGATGCCAAGATGCGCTTCCCCGTTTCGGGAAACAGTACCACATTCTTTATTGATCCGCTTCGCATCCGTTTCTCGAGCAAAGAAAAATCATACCCCCGATCCTCTCCTCCAAGAAAAAGCGTTTCGACGTTTGGAATGGCTTCAAGCGCCATCATCGTCGATTCCGGCGTCGTAGAAATAGCGTCATCATAAAAAACGATGCCACGATATTCACCGATTCGTTCCAGCCGGTGTGGTAATGGAACGAATGTTGCTATCGCTTTCCGCAGAGGCTCTTCCGAAATATCAAACAGTCGCGCTACTGTGATAGCTGCCGAGATATTCTCCGCATTATGGGAACCTTGTAGGGATGTGGCTAGTTCTGGCAAGCCACACACGATCGGAAATGCGATTCGCTCCACGCCAGATACGGTCCCCCATACGTTCAAACGCTCATCCTTCGCGTTATATATAAAATAATCCCCCGGTCGCTGATACCGCACAATATTTCGCTTCGCCTCATAGTATTTCTCGACGCCGTCATGATAGTCCATGTGCTCAGGAAACAGATTGAGAACGACGGCGATATGAGGTGAATGTTTGATATCGTCGAGCTGATAGCTGGAAAGCTCCACGACGAAAATCTCATCCGGTTCGATCGGCTCCAACAGGACCGACACCATAGGTGTTCCGATATTACCCAACAATCTGACTTTTTTTCCAGCCTCCTTCAGAATGGAATATATGAGTGATGCGGTCGTACTTTTTCCCTTGGAGCCGGTCACACCGACGACCGTATTCCTGACCTGCGAGAAGAAGATGTTCGTCGCCGTCGTGTACGGTATCGTGACGAGATCCTTGCGCATGCCCGGCGTCTTTATCGCGAAATCGTACCCGCTTTGCTTTTCCAGATAGTCCGGATCGATCGATTTATCCGCCACCGCCATTTCGAGTCCCGGAAAGTATCGCTTCAGATAACGTTCAGTCAATTCTCCTTCCTTCCCGTATCCGAGAATAAGCACGTTCTTCATTCCGTATAGCGCGAACCGTGCGGGAACCATCGGAGAAACGCTCGTCCGAAAGACATCATCAATAAGCCGCTCCGGATCTTCGATACGATCGAGAAAGGTCCGCATGACGATCGAATCGGCATACGCTTCCCGTGCGAGAAACAGGGCCGCACGCGACTCTTCAAATGTACCGACGCAGTCGAACGGTTTCATCCCGCCGAACCCGAGGATATCGGCAAACGACGGTATGAGTGATTCTTCCTCGTAGAGATCGCGTCCAAATATGCCGACCAATGTATTCTTCTCAAGAAATGCAGACAACATCGTGAAGACGAAGAGACATTTCGGACATTCCCCGCACCAGATCGTCTTCGGTCGCTCCTTGTGAATCCGCACGTTCCGGTTACAACTCGAGAAGACAGGAAAGTATTTCGGAAACCGCGTGAACATTTCCGCGATGCGGATCTCGTGGAACGGACGAAGCAAAGAAAAATAGATGATGTCCGGGGAGAGAAACCGGTCCGCATATCCCCTAAAAAGCCGTTCAAACTCGGACGATTTGCTCCACTGATGATTCACCTCCGTTTCACCGATGCGGACATTCCCAAAATCACTGCTCTGTTCATTGCCGACAACAACATATGAAAAGTCATAGAGGATTGCCGTCAGATACCCGATAAAGGCGAATATCGCGGAAATCGGGATATGACCGTTATAGGCCCCTTCATGTGGCTCAAAAATTTTCGGATCAAGAGAATACCGAATCTTCACAGACGAAACATCCATCAGCTCCGCGACAGCGTTCGAGATCGGCGATTCTTTCAGTATTTCGATGAGCAGTGCCGAAAAATCGTCTCCATACTCTTTCAGGAGTTCCCCGACCACAATAGAATCTTTGCCTCCGCCGATTCCGACAAGCGAACGATCTTTTCTCTGAAAGGCATGCGAATGAGTGAAAACCGATTCGTCATACGGGAATCGTATCACGATGTCCGGGTCGATCCCGTTGCGATAATAAAACTCACCGAGGCCTCTTCCATAGATGGCATTCCAGAAATCAGCCTGCTCTTTTGAGAGAGGGTCTGTCAAGAGGACAATCTCCGGCGGACAATACAACTTGTAGTAGCTGATGCCGAGCATCAAATGAAGACTGCGTAGCGCATTCCCAAGCAGTCCAGCTGGAATCCCGTCGAGGGAAATCTCCCTGGGGAAAACGACTGCGTCGGAAAAGGTGAGACTGGGCTGGTTCTCAAATGCGATCTCGTACCGAAAAACGGCCCGTTTATTCTCGGGTTCCAGCACATAGTCGACGAAAATAAACTGTGTCGCTTCCGGTTTCGATGCCATACCGCTGGTACATTACGGTGATTCTCAGTCTACCATTCATCTACATTCCCATCAACCACAAAGCAAAAAAGTCGTTCCAGTAAACGCGTACGAGAACGACTTTCAACCGGACAGGATGTCGAGCCTATCCGAACAGGCCGTGCCGGTGGCTACGGATGGTTTCTCCGGCTTTGGTACCGTTCCAGACGCCGTCTTCGGCCGTCACGTGGCCACCGACAATCACCATACGGATACCAGCCGGGTACCGGAACGGGTCATCCATCGTGGAGCAGTCGGCAATAGTCGCCGGATCGAATATCACGATATCGGCCTTGGCCTTCTCCCGCAGGAAACCACGGCCTTCGAGTCCGAACTTGAGTGCCGGCTTTCCGGTCATCTTATGCACGGCTTCCTCCCAGGAAAGTGTCTTCTTCTTGCGGACATACTCGTCAAAGGCTTTCGGGAACGTCCCGAAATTTCTCGGATGGACCATATTCCCGGTCGCGCCGTACTCCGCGGAATAGCCGACGCCGTTCGAGCTGATGATGGAATACGGATGTTGAACCGCCTTTGCGACGTTCTCCGGACTCGACACCTCGAGCGAGACGATGGCCCGCCCGCCACTCGCAAGCAGGATGTCGATGACGACCTCTTCAGGCGCCTTCTGTTGGGCTTTCGCGATCTCGGCCACCGTCTTCTGACCGGTCATCGGACTCAAAGCCGAGATGAAAAGTCTCATACCGGCATAGTCGAGCCCGCCTTCGCGCATATCGCGCACGACGGACTGCCGCACCTTGAAATCATGGAGGCGATGGAGCATCGTGTCTCGACCGCTTTCGGTCACCCAATCGGGAAGGAACGTATAAAGCACCGATCCGCTCGCGGTATACGGATAAACGTCGAAACTGATATCAAGTCCGTCCAAGGCGGCATTCCGGACAAGATCAAGCACTTCCTCGAACAGGTGCCAGTTCCGCTTTCCGACCGCCTTGAGGTGCGAGATGTGCAACGGGACGCCGGCCACCTTCGCCGAGACCACGGCTTCCTCGGCGGCACGGAGTAAATCTTCCCCCTCGTCGCGCAGATAGGTCGCATAGACGCCTTTTCGTTTCGCGACCAAGGCAAGCAATTCCGCGATTTCCTTGTCTTCGGCAAGACGGGCATGCGTATATTTGAGTCCGGTCGAAAGACCGATCGCTCCCTCGTCGAGTGCCCGACGAAGCAGAAGCTTCATCGCGGACAGATCGCCCTCGGACGGTTTCTTCGTGGGATTGCGCAGGACGCCGCGACGGATGGTGCCGTGTCCCACAAGGGTCGCGAAGTTCACGGAGAGCGGCCTCCGTTCCATCTCGCCGAGAAATTCCTTCATGGAAAGCCAGTTGAAACTCACGGAATCGACATCCGTCCACTTCTGGATGGCGCGAAGGCTCTCGGGCTCGATGAGCGGTGCGAGCGAGGCCCCGGAATTTCCACCGATAATCGTCGTCACCCCCTGCAACAGCATCCCGTGCAATCCTGGATTACGGAAAATCTCCCAGTACGTGTCCGAGTGGTTGTTCACGTCGATGAATCCGGGTGTCACGTAATATCCGTCCGCATCGATGATCCGTTCGGCCGTTTCACCCTTAAGGGAACCCATCGAAACGATGCGCCCTTCCTTCACGGCGATATCGGCCCGAAACATCGGTGTTCCGGAGCCGTCTATCACGGTGCCATTTTTTATGAGGAGATCGTACATACGGAACTAACAACTTACGATTCACGACTTACAACCAAAACATTCTGGATCGGAAAGCTCTCTCAAAAATCCGTGGGGTTTCAATCGTAGATTGTGGATGGTAAGTTCCTCGTTGTAAGTTATACATTGTCAGTTATGCGTTCCTCCCTTTCCGTCCCCTGTTATCCGCGCTCTTTCCGTCTTTGCGAGGGCGAGTCTGCGAAGCCTGTGGCAATCCATCCCCACTCCCCGGCATCAGCTCCTCGTTGTACGTTGTGAGTCGTTGTTCCTATATCTCTTCGGCCAACTCGACGAGTCGATTCGAATATCCCCATTCATTATCATACCATGCCATAACCTTGACCAAATCTCCATCCACCACCTTGGTAAGCGAGAGGTCGACGATACTCGAGTAGGGATTGCCGATGAAGTCCGACGAGACGAGCGGCTCCCGAGTGACTGCCAGTGCCCGCGCGTATTCCTTGTCCCGACTCGCTTCCTCGAGCACGGCGTTCACCTCTTCGGCCGTCGTCTTCTTTCCGACCAGGAACGTGAAGTCGGTCAGCGATGCGACGATGGTCGGCACGCGCACGGCAAGCCCGTCGAACTTTCCCGCGATCTCGGGCATGAGGCGTGTCACGGAAATGGCGGCACCGGTCGTGGTCGGCACGATGTTCTGTGCCGCGGCGCGCGCACGACGAAGGTCCTTGTGCGGTCCGTCCTCGAGGTTCTGGTCGGCGGTATAGGAATGGATGGTCGTCATCATCGCCTTTACGATACCGAACCGGTTCGCGATGATCTTCGCGACCGGCGCGATGCAATTGGTAGTGCACGACGCGTTCGAGATGATCGGTTCGCCCTTGTATTCCCGGTCGTTCACGCCGATAAGGTAGGTCGGGATCTCATTCTCCCCCTTCGGAGGAGCCGAGAGGACGACCTTCTTCGCACCGGCCACAAGGTGCTGTCCGGCAGACTCCCCGTCCACGAAGCGACCCGTACATTCGAGCACGACGTCGACATCGAGATCGTTCCACGGGAGTTTTTTCGGATCCGGCTCGGCGAAGACGGGATACCGTTTCCCATCGACGACGATCGCGCCCTTCTCGGCGGTCACCTCGCTCCGGTACGCACCGTACGTCGTATCGTGACGCAGAAGATGCGCGAGCGTGACCGCGTCCGTCAGGTCGTTTATCGCGACGACCTCCGTCCCCTTCCGAGCAAGCGCGATCTTGAACGCCGCCCGACCGATCCGTCCGAACCCGTTGATCGCTATCCGTTTCGCCGCCATATGTTTTTCGTGTTATTGATGATTATGTTTTTTGATTCGACGATACCTCCTCCCATCCCGACTTTCGACCTGTGACCCGGTAGAACCTCTCCGAAACAGCCATGGGGCATGCTTTCAACTTTTCATTTCCCTGCTCCTTGTTCCTTGTTCCCGTATTTTACACTTTTCGCCTTAGTATCTATCTCAAATCTCAACGCCTATATAAGGCAAAAATCCGCTTGCCGGCTGAAATCCGAAAATTTCGGCTGCAAACCATTCAAAACTCGTCAGGTTACGACAGTAGCCTTCTCTCCTTTTTCATGGTTTTCGCGCGAAATTTTCGGATTTACAGCTCGACATGAGATTTGAGATAGATACTTACGTTTCCTAGGCCTTCCCTTCGCTTCCGTATAACCTGATCTTCCGTTTCACTGTTTCCGTTACGGCATTCCGGGCCGGCTCAAGGATGCTTCGGATATCCGTCTTGTCCCCCTCACCAATCACCTTGGTCAACTCTCCGATAAAGGCAAGCCTGATGGCCGTGTCGACATTGAAACAGGAAATCCCCCGACGGATGACTTCCTCCGCCCGACCATCCTCCCAATCGGAAGCTCCGTGCAAAATAAGCGGTATGGATACCTTGCTGGCAATCTCCGAAAGCCGCTCATAATCCGGCTCAGGGCGTTCGGTCGCAAATCCGTGCGCATTGCCAATCGCTACGGCAAGCGTATCGATCCCGGTCTCCGTGACGAACCGGACCGCTTCGTCCGGATCGGTCATATACTCGTCCCAATCGACGGAACCATGGACTTCGGAAAGGTACGGGACATTCCCAAGCTCGCCCTGCACGGTCACGCCCTTCGCCTGTGCGAACTTCGCGACCTTCACGGTCGTCCGGACATTGTCGGCGTATGTGTGGCGCGACCCGTCATACATCACCGAAGGAAAGCCTATCTCTACGGCCCGCTCGACGATCTCGAAACTTTTTCCGTGGTCGAGATGAATCGCGACCGGAATGCGCGAATGATAGAATTCGGCCAGATTACGAACCAATTGAAATAGCGCATGACCACCGGCATATTCCATCGTTTTCTCGGTCATCTGGATGATGACCGGCGCGGAAAGAGCCTCAGCCGCATCGAGAATCCCCCTCGTGGTCTCGAGATTGATCGTATTGAACGCGCCGACGGCATAGCCTTCTTTCTTCGCTTTTTCCAGGAGTATTTTCGTGGTGACAATCATAAATGGTATTACTAAGAATCTGCGTTCAATCCGTCTCGATTCGGGGATTCGTGTTCCCCGATCGCCTGCGCTATCCGGACCAGCTCGTGCGGATACAGGCTTTCCCTGCCGACCAGCACGCCGTCCATGCGCGGTTCGAAGCAGACCCGTTCGAGAAGAGACAACTTCACCGATCCGCCGTAGAGAACCGGTATCCTGTCCGCGACCGACGGGTCATACGCCTCCGCAAGCGCCCGATGAATCACGATCCGCATCTCGAAGATCTCTTCCGATTCCGGCGTCACATCCGACCCGATAGCCCAACGTGGCTCGTATGCGACCAGCACCCGCTCGGCCGAAAGCGGTGGGATGTCCCGGAACGCCTCGACGATCTGCCGTGAAACGACATCCGCCTCCTCGCCCCGTTCCCGGTCCTCGGCCGTCTCCCCGACACACAGGATCGGGCGAAGGTGTTCGTGCAGTGCCGTGCGGACCTTCCATCCGATCTCCGCATCGGTCTCGTGCGCATACAGACGGCGCTCGCTGTGTCCTACGATGGCAAATCCGGCATGCAGGTCATGCAGCATGGGAGCCGAGGTCTGCCCGGTATACGATCCTTCTTTTTCCCAAAAAACATCCTGCGCCCCGAGAAGGATACCTTCCGGAAGCTCACGGGAAAACCGTTCCAGAAAGACCGACGGCGGGGTGACGACGACCTCGACGCTGTCATCGATATGTTTCCCGAACAGTTCTTTCCTGAGTGCGACAAGATACTGTTCCGTTTCGGACACGGAGTTCAGGTTCATCTTCAGGTTCCCGACAAGGTATCGCTTCTTCATAGTGTGTCGTATGCGCCGATGTGGAAGAAAAATCGGTTTCTCTATGTACCAAGCTGCCCGCGGAGATATTCGGCCGCCCGTTCCGGTTCGATCGTGGAAACCTCTATCCCGGTGGAGAGCTCGAACCCGGCCCAGACGGACGTCTTCGGCAGGATCTCGAAATGCCACCGATAATGCGGGTATTCCTTCCCATCGCACGGGGCCGAATTCAGGAAAAAATTATATGCCGGATCCCCGAGTCCCTTGTGGATCGAAAGAAGTGTCTGCCGAAGCGCATCGGCAAGCGAGAGTTTTTCTTCCTCCGTAATCCGCTCGAAATAGGGGTTTTCGGAACGCTTCGGCATGATCCAGGTCTCGAACGCGACACGTGAGGAAAACGGACAGAAGACGAAGAAATGTTCGTTCTCGTACACGTAGCGGGTTCGGACCTCGCATTCATGATCAAGAACCGTCTGAAACACGTTCGCCCGATGGTTCCGATGATAAAGCTCCGCACCCCGGAGCTGTTGCTCGATATAGGGCGAGACGACCGGGATAGCCATCAGTTGCGAATGGGGATGCGTGACGGACGCGCCCGCTTCCTTCCCGTGATTATGGAAAATCTGAATGTACTTCACCGTCTTCTTCGTCATGAGCGAAAGGTATCGGTCCTGATACGCGTCGACGACCTCGGCTACCTGCCACAATTCGAGTTCCGCGATACTCTTGTCCGGATCGCGCGTGATGATGACCTCGTGATACCCGACACCGCTCATCGCGAAGTATGGTCCTTCGGAGAGATCCTTCGACATCCGCCCACTCGTGAACGCGGGATACAGGTTCGGAATGACGGCCAAGCTCCACTCCCCGTCCCGTCCGCGATACATAAGAATCGGTTCCTTCTGACCGCTCGCCGAGAGGTCGAGAAACGGATCGGTGGCATCCCCGTTCATCGGGACGCGCGCTTGTACAGCGAACTCGTCCGGACGCTTGGCCCGACCGGTCGCGATGACGACCCAATCACCCGTAATGATGTCCTGACGGAGTTCGGATTGGCCGGCCACTTTCGGCTCGACCCGTTTCTTCTCCCCGTCACGTATTTCTATGTTCACGACGTTTGTGTTTTCTTCTGTTTACCGGTCCGAAGAATGTGCAACCCTACAGTTTCTCCTTCAGTCGATATTCGCCCTTCCACAATCGAACCCGCGTCTTCCACAGGTCGAGCAGTACCTGTATGAAGCCGTTCTTCCCCGTCAGTGACACGGTCGATCCTTCCTCGTTCATCCACCGGACCGGCATCTGGGCGACCTTGTATCCGAGACGTTCCGCAAGCGTCACGAGTTCGAAATCGAACCCGAACCGGTCGACGACCATCCGACTCGCGACCGCTTCGGCCGCCTCGCCGGAGAGCGCTTTGAACCCACACTGCGTATCCGGGTACCGCCAGAGTCCGAGCACGATACGGATAAGCCAGTTGCCCATATCCCCCATGATTTCCCGATACTTCGGCTGATGCACCTGAATGAAGGTATCCTTGTGCTCCCGGGAACCGATGACGACATCGAATCCTTTCGCGAATTCCGGCTCGAACGAATCCCAGTGCGTGATGGAAGTGGAACCGTCGGCGTCCATGAAGATGCGGTATTTCCCCTTCGCCTCGAGCAGTCCCTGCCGCACCACATACCCTTTCCCGTGATTTTCCGGGTTTTCGATAACGCGGAGATTCGGTATCTGCAGGGCATAATTCCGCACCACCTCGGCCGTATTGTCCGGAGACCCGTCCACGACGACGATGATCTCGTACGGAAAATCCTTCGCTTTCAGGTACTTATCAATCTCGAGCAGGTTCCGTCCGATCCGCTCCCCTTCCTTGTACGAAGGGATGACGATCGAAAGGTACGGCGGAGTTTCTGGCATAGTGGAAGACCTAGTGATTACCTTTGGTCCAGTATAGCATAGAATTCCCGATGCCGGAAACCAGCCGGATATTCACAAGACCCGCAGGTGCTCCTTCAGCAAATCGCCAAGAACCACAGCCAGTTCGGATGCCTCGGCACAAAGCATTGCCTCCGGCGCATAGGTCGTCAGTGCCGATTTGCCATCTTCGGTTATGCCAACCCCGATGACAATCACACCGGCCTCCCGAAGCTTTCCAAGCTGTTCTTGAACACGTTCGGCCTTATCGCTGTCCCCATCGGTCATGACGATAACAATTTTTTTAAGGCTTCCATTACGCATGCGATTCACTTCATCTTCGGTCAGGGCATCAAACAACTTTTCGAGTACGAGAAAGTCCTTCGTCGATCCGCCCGTGTTCCCAAGTCGCTTGTACATCGCGACCCGGTCTTTCTCCGACAACTCCTCGGACAGCGGTTTGACACACTCTGCCGAATTCCCGAATACCCACGCTTCATTCCGCACGTGCAAATCATGTCGGAGTCGCGACCGCATCTCTTCCAATCGCTCCGAGAATTCCGAAAGAGCCTCCATGATTAATATGATGCCTTTCTTTTGTTCATCACGTTTTTCCCCGCCATTTTCGGCCATGGAAGTCGACGTATCGCCGACGAGAATGATGTCGAAATCACCGACGAAATCACCTTCCTTCTCATGAAATTCCGTATCGTTCCACACATCCGGTTCGGCCTCGCCGGCGCGCGTCCGGACGACCGCTTCCACCGGATATTCAAGCTCATCCCCTTCCGGAAGCGGATACTTCGGTTCTGGTAATCGTCGTAACCGTTTCGAGATAATCCGTTCGAACAGTTCCCGAATCGCGTCTACAACCGACTCACCCGTTTCCGGATCGGCAATCTTCTCGAGCGAGTCGCGGAACCGCATATAGTTCCGAAGGTCGTTCGGCTCGACGCCCTGCGCCCGGGCATACGCGTCGAACGCGTTTTTCCCGGCATCCCCTCCTGATTCGTTTTGTCGCGCTATCTCGTCTTCCACCGCCTCGTTCAGAGTCTCTTCCGGAATCGCCTCCGGATGTTGCTCGAAGTATTCTTCATATTCCTTACGGAAATATGCCTCGGGATTCTCGGGGTCAGTCCTGTTTTCATCGGTCGACTTACCCGAAGCCCCTTCACTCTGCTCAGGCATTTCATCCCCTGGCTTCGAAGACGATTCCGATGGAGGCTCCTGATTCTCATTCGACTTTCCCTCACCGTTTTCCGATGTCGATGCATCGCTCTTCTTGTCCGACGTGCCACTTTTATCACCCGATTCCGAAGATTCTTTTTGCTGTTCTTCCTGCTTCTTCCGAACGTCTTCCTCAAAGAGTTTTTCGTACACCGGTTCGATGAGCGCATCTTGCACGATCAGTCGATCACGCATCGAGATATCCGGATGGGTCGCATACTCGAGTATCGGGCGTCCGGATTTCTGACCGCGTATCGTTTTCAGTTTCTCGAATTCCTCACGGACGTCCGGATCGACCGTCCAGGTCTCGCCCGGGACCTGCATCTCGCAATTCAGCACGTGCACGAACTGCAGATGCTTCGGAAGGCCCGTCAAGTCCCGCTCGGGAAACAGGTCGTTCCGATACAGTTCTTCCCGCGTCCCGGACAATACGGGCGCGCGACTCACGACCGCATTATTCATCTTCACATCACCAAAAGAATTATCCAATATATGATACCGCGTCCGTTCTTCTTTTTTCTTTCGCAATTTCCGCCAGACGTCCGACCCGGCGTGCTCCCGCAAAAGACCCCGAAGCTCGCGGAAGTGTTCTATCTCATGAAACGCCCCGAAGAGCATCTTCTCCTCGGATCCACCGTATGCCCCGTCCCGGAACCGTCGATGCAAATAATATTCTCCCTTCTCAAGATCGATCGCGCATGTCTCAAGCGGGCCGCTTGGCGTCATCACTCCCTCGGCAGAACGCACGGAAAGCGACGCATCGCCGGCATACTGCGTAAGCGCACGTTTGTTTCGTTCGATAAAATCGGCCACCGGGTCGCCGTTGTCGCCCGAATCGGGACGTGTCATACCCGACTGGTCCACGCTCCGCTCGGCTTTGTAGACGGGTTCACGCATACTTCTTCCAAAATATTCCTTTGTTCCAGTATATCACGGAGTATCCGTACCAATCCATGCGACCGCGAATGTCTCAGGAGTCCGATATACGATGACTCATTCCGAGATGCGATTCTCCGGATACTTCGTCTCTTCGTTTTCACGCGAAGGACCCGGTGAAATCGGAAATGCACCTTCCCGAGAAAATCCACCCCGCTCCCGAATCGAACAATCCGTGTCTTCTCGGGATGTAGCGTGAGGCCGAGATTCAGGGTCAGGAACGCATCCATACGTGACCGCATGCGGTCAAGCGCTCCCACATCGTCCGAAAGGACCACGAAATCATCGGCATACCGGATATAGTATTTCACACCGAGCTCTCGCTTTACGAACTGGTCAAATGGATCGAGATACGCGTTGGAGAACAGTTGCGACGTCAAGTTTCCGAGTGGAATACCTTTACCGGGAGACGTTTCAAAGCTCGAAACGACAAAGTGAAGCAATCCGAGCGTTCGTTCACATCGGATCCGTCGACCCAAAATCCGAAGCAACGTTTCGTGATCGACCGAATCGAAGTATTTCCGGATATCAGCCTTCAATACGAACGCCGTGCGCGAGCCGTTTCGCGAGCATTTCCGGACGAAGGCATCGAGCCGGTCATTCGCGGAAAGTGTCCCTTTCCCGGTCCGATTCGCATACGAATCGAAAATGAATCCGCGATCGAACACGGGAACGATCACTCGGCAAAGGGCATGGTGGAGCACCCGGTCACGGACCGGCGCCTTGGATATTTCCCTCCGTTTTGGATCGTGGACGATGAATCGGGTATACTGTCCGTGACGATACTTCCCGGCTTTCAGGTCGAGAGCGAGCGCCACGAGATATTCTTCGACCCGATCACCGAACTCGATGACGTCTTTTTTGGAACGTTTCCCGATTCGGAATTCACGCCACGCGCCAACCAGGTTCTCAAGTGAGATAATCCGTTCGAACATATCATCATGAACGACAGCAACTTCTCGGAACCGGTCATTTTCCTTCGGCTTGCCGACTGTTATCGGTGTCTCCATACCCGTATTCTTTCATTTCCGAAAGCGTCACGCTACTCGCTCGGTATGCGTCTCGAACAGTCCCTCCTCGAGATTGTCGAGCTCGGCTACCTGGCTCAATCGAAACGTGGCACATCGAGGGCCATGATCCTCAACAAGATGGACGTGACACTGCGGATATTTTTCTTTCATCTCCGGCTCGCGCACGATACCCGATGTCTCAACGATGCCGGGTACGCCGAATTATCCGGATACGGCGTCGAGATCGGCAAGATGATCGGTGGCTGGCTCAAAAAGACGACCGAATCGGAGGAAACGAAAACCGCGGGTCGTCCGCGGTGATCGCCGTTCCTTCGGGAGGCCACGGCACGCAAATTCGAGTTCGAGTCATCCGGCGTGTTCCTGTTCACGTTCGCGCCATTCGCGTCCGCATTGCCGAAGTAAACGAGGTTGCCGTCCGACGAGAGTGCCATGGTGCCCGGTGCCATCCGAATGCGTTCCGAAGCGGATACGGTCTCGTACCGGCACCGGACGTGGGGAGAAAATATGCGCGCGCTCCTACTCCCCTCTCTGTCGATACTCGCGCCGACACCGGACAAGCAGAAACTGCTGGGGTCACGACGCGTACGCCGTGTCTCATTCCCACAATCAGTATATCATATGCAAAACCGCTTCCACCCCTTTCCGGGGCGGAAGCCGACTCAAAGGCTCAAAGATCAAAGCTCAACATCCACTGCGGGAGGCCACGGCACGCAAAAGCGAGCTCGAGCCAACCGGCGTGCGCCAGAGCACGTACGCGCCATTCGCGACGGCAAGGCCGAAGTAAACGAGGAAGCCGTCCGACGAGAGGGCATATGACCAGACATAATTGCCGTCCGCGAACAGCGTCCCTCTTCCTGTTCCATGTACGAGGAGAAACCGAAATATCGTATTTTGTACTCGTTCACGCACGAAGCTCATGATTGGAAGCGACGCGAGCTTGTTGGTATCATCTTTGAACGTAACCTTCTTTGAATGCCATTCATCGACGGCTTTTCGGAATGCATCCGGTACTCCTCCGCCAAAGAAATTTTGTCTCGCATTCGCGATCAGGATATCCGTCTGCGCGACGAAGTTTTTGCTTTCCGTACCAGGCAAGGCCTTGGGCGAAACAAACTGCCACCCAGACTGTGGGGTGCCGGTTTTTACCTCTTGATCGCCAGAAAACCAAGCACCGTCCAAGATCTCACCATTTTCGTCAAACTGATCCTTGGAGAGGAGATACTTCGTCGGACTTCCGCTCGCATCGCGTTCCAAGACATTGCGTCCGCCGGAAAGCGCACGACTGGCCATGGTCTGAATATCGAACGGCGTCCCGTCTGGCAATATATCCGGATTGTACATCAGGATATGACCGAGCTGTTCGTGCCGGAGCATGTCTGCTTTTGTATACGGGATCGGTGGTGCTTCCGGTCGGAACCCGAAGACCTGCTCTGTTTCCTCTGGCCCATAGAAACGCTCCTTGAAGATATCCCGTGCCTCCCTGAAACTGTGGTATTCAGGAGAGCCCTGCTTATCCGGTGACGTGGACGGCAATCCGAGCTCCTCATTCGCGTCGATTCTCATCCGTTCATACGGATCGATTCTCGCCACATCTTCGGCGGACAGGGTCGCGAGACTTTCTTCCGGAGAAAGCTCGGCTCGTTTCGGTTTTGATAATGTCGTCGGATCGAGCTTCTTGTCGGAGTAATCGACCCCGATGCGTGTCCGAAAGTCCTCTTGCTTGTATCCTGAGAGGAATCCTTTCTGGGCCAACATATAGATCGCGAGGCGTTTGTCCTCTTCGCCGATCTTGTCCCCTTCGAAGGTCCGGATGAGTGCTTCGTCGAGGAAATCGACAAGCGATGTCCCGTGTTCCATCCGTGCGATTCGGAATCCCTGTAAGAGTCGCACCGCCATACCGGTATCGAGCACATATTTCTCGAGTTGCGGTCGTTTCCCCCGTTTCGACCCCTTCCCGAACGCCGAAAAATCGGTGTCATTTCCATAGTGTGCCGGGAGTGTGTTCGCATATGCCTCCTGTATATCGTGGATGGCGTCGGTGAAATGCTTCAGGGTCGTGTCCGCCTCTTCGCGCGTCAGAAGCACGTTCCCCTGCGTATCGGCAAGTGAGGACAGTGCGACATCGTACAATTCCGAAGCGGGCGGATAGTCCGTCCGAATGGTCGAATCAAGAAACACTCGTGTTTCCTGCGGTTCAAGCGCACCCTTCTCGGCATATTTCTCACTCTTGAGGTTCGCGGTCATGATGCAACCGAACCCTTGTGCGACGAGAACTTTGCCATTGCCCGGCACGTTCACCATGTCCCCAGGTTTCGCGTTGTAGAGGGCTTTGAGCACCTGCCGGAATCTCGGGTCAAGCTCGTTAAATTCATCGAAAATACAGATTTTCCCTTCGGTAAGAGCCCTCGTGAGCGGACCGAAATCGATATCCGTCACGGTTGCCCCGCGGTCACTTTCACGAAGTGATTGCCTGCCGAAAATATCGCTCTGGCGGGTCTGTGGGTTGCAATACACGACCTCAGCTTCACGACCGGTACATTCGCGCGCGGCATACTTCGCGAGCTCGGTCTTGCCACCACCGGTATGCCCTTCCTCAAGAATCGGCTTTCCTTGTTCGATGAGTGATCCGATCCGATCGATATAGCCACGCCGACTCGGCGTGACCACGAAGCGTTCGTTTGTCAGCTGTTGCCGATATTTCGACAGCTCATATTCACGGACCACGTATCTCGTATCCACATCCGCCTCAAGTGTTTCGCGCCGTTTTATGACGGTCCGCGTGAGGTCCGCGCCTATACGAAGCCGTTCGGCAAGTCGCTCATCTTCCGGTCGGCGCAACAAACGATACCGACCCTGCTTCTGGAGTGTGGAAAATCGTTCCATCGAATAAAGTTCCTGGAAAAGGTTTGCCTTTCGCTGTTCCTTTTCGTTTGGCTCGATGAGCGTCTCTTCTGTATCCATCCTCGTCGGCTTCTCTCCTCCACCATCAAGCGCCTTGGCCTCGCGCGCTTTTGCATATCGTCGGCGGACATCGGAAAGTGACCGCTCCGTTTGTTCAGGCGACACCGCTTCGGTTTTCTCCGGTCGGTCCGGAAAAAGTTTGAACTCCTTTGCTTCCTTGTTCAACGCCTCGATACGGTCAAGTCCCTCGGATACCGAAGGCGCCGAGTCCGCATCGAGCACGACCTTCTCCGCGACATTTGAAAGGTTGCCTTCATTGACCTCCTTCATGAATTCCGGTTTCGCGACCACTCCGCCACGCGAAGACACTTCGTGTGCCGAAAACCCGGTCGCATCAAGCACCTCGTGACGAAGCTTCCGTCGTTCCTCTCCGATAGCGAAAAAATCCTTTTCAGACATATTCCGGATGATGTTTGTCTTCAGTATACCATGAAGCGAAGAAGTCACTCACTTTCCTTGTTGGGCCGCTACCGCGAATGCCAGGAAATACGATTGCCATAATTCTGGTGTGGAACCGTATTCATTGTCCCCGAAAAACGAATCGACGAATACTTCCCTTGCGCGGGCGACCTCCCGAAGGCGCTCGCTGTTTTTCGCGTCAGCAAGAGAAAAATCGAACAATTCCAAAGCACGACACGCGGCATCTTGCGCCCGTTCCTCACGATTCCTGCCCCGCCACGAGAATGCCCTACCGACTTCGCTGCCGATATTGGCCATCTGCGAAACGAGCGGGAGCCCTTCCCACCCGCCATTCGCCAGACCCGTATGAAAGATGTCATTCATATGACCAGAGTATTCACGATTCCCGATATCGTATCACGCAAGACTCCATCCTCGACACTACGACTCTTGTTTCCCTGCCGAGGGCGAACGTTTATCATGGAATCGAATTCGACGAAATCCTCACCCGTCTCATCCGGATAGAGGTTGATGCCCCACACGTCATCTTGCGATGAACCGTTTTTCAAAAGAAATGCTTCCTCATCGGCATGCAGTTCAGCATCCACGACCATGACGCCGAGTTTGACGTCCACGACACCTTTTATGAGCCCGCCGAACATCTTCCCGGCCATAGCTTTCAATTCGGACCGACTGATTGTCTCGTCATTCGTGATCAATTTCATATCGTTTTCAATGCAAGTAAGAAAAGGGCTTCACGGCAGGATCTTCGAGACGATCTGATCAAGCTCCTCGTCGGAATAGTATTCGACGACGATCCGACCACCCTTGCCCGTCGGCTTCACCGCGACTTTGGTCCCGAGCGCCGATGCCATACGGTCCGCCTTCTCGGCCAGGTCCGGAGACAAGGATGCGTTCCGGCGCACATGCGTACGGACCTGCGTCTCCCGTGCCTTCGCCTCGGCCTCACGGACCGTCATGCCGGATTTCATGATAAGTTCGAACAACGCGCGTTGTTTCTCGGGATTCAGAAGCGAGAGAAGCGCTCTCGCATGGCCTTCCGAAAGTTTCCCTTCCGACAGGGCCCGCTGAATTTCTATCGGCAACGTCAACAGTCGGACCGTGTTCGCCACCGCACTCCGGCTCTTTCCCATCTTCTTCGCGACCTCCTCCTGGATCAGACCGAACTCATCCATAAGTCGAGCGTATGCCCGCGCTTCCTCAACCGGATCGAGGTCGTGCCGTTGGATATTCTCGATGATAGCCAGCTCGAGCTTCTGACGTTCATCGGCATCACGCACGATGACCGGGATATCGGGAATTCCCGCAAGCTTCGAGGCCTGCAGTCGGCGCTCTCCCGCGATAAGCTCGTACTTCCCGTTCGAAAGCGGCGAGACGACGATCGGCTGAAGGATGCCGTGCTCACGTATGGATTCGGACAGCTCGCGGAGTTTTTCCTCATCGAAGCGGAGCCTCGGCTGATGTGGATTCGGAACGATATCGCCGACCGGCACCCGGAGTCCGGAATGGTCCGGCAGTGGCGACTCGGGAGCTACGACCGCACGAACTTCTTCCGGAACGGCACGCTTCGCGGCACTCGGGATATCGGCCGCCTGAAACCGCTCCGCCACGGGACGCGCCTGCGACAGATCGACACCCTGCGCCGTCATGGTCCGGAGGACCATATCCTGAAACGGCGATTCCTTTTCATCCTTTTTCGGTGGTATGAGGGAGGAAAGTCCCCGACCGAGTCCGTGTTGTTGCACCATATGATTCAAAAATTACGAAGTGTGAAGTGTGAAGTGTGAAGTGTGAAGTGAAGGCTAAATCTTCGGAGAAAGCTTAGCCTTCCACCCCCCCAGCTTTCTTGTTCCCATCCCCACCTCACTTCTCACTTCCGTTATCTGTTCACTGTTATAAGTTGTCATCCCCCCGACACCGTCTTAGATTGCCACGGATGATTACATCCTCGCAAAGACCGAAGGCTCCCCGTTCTCCGCCCTCACTACTCACTACTCACTGCTGACTGCTGACTACCCACTGCTGACTACTCACTGCTGACTACTGACTACTGACTGCTCCCTGTTCCCGTCTGTCTTTGCGAGAGCGTACTCGCTCGTGGCAATCCATCCCCGTTCCCGTTTCCCCGCTCATCCCGAGTGCTATGCCCAGCGTTGCAGGCGGACGCACACACAGATGTCGCGGAAAAATTCGAAATTCAAAATTAGTTCGTTATCTGCTCTCTGTTCTCTGTTCTTCTCTCGCCACGATCTCGCGCGCGATGGACCGATACGCCCGTGCACCTTTCGACAGCGCGTCGAAATCGAGGATCGATTTGCCGTAACTCGGCGCCTCGGCAAGCCGGACCGAACGAGGAATGACCGTCTCGAACACGGGACCGGGGAAATGTGCCCGTACTTCGTTCACCACCTGTTGTGCAAGCCGGTTGCGCCGATCGAACAGTGTCAGCACGGCACCCATAATCTTAAGGTTCGGCTGCAGTCGTTCACGCACGAGCTCAATAGTACCCAACAGTTGAGAAAGTCCTTCGAGTGCATAGTATTCGGTCTGCACCGGAATAACCACCTCGTCGCTTGCCACGAGTCCGTTCACCGTAAGGAGTCCCAGGCTTGGTGGACTGTCGATCAGGATATAGTCGTAAAAGGAGCGGAGCTGGCGCAAGACCGAATAGAGCCGGAACTCGCGCGCGTCGATATGCACCATCTCGATTTCCGCGCCGGCAAGGTCCTGCGCCGCGGGGATGATGTGCAGGTTCGGTGTGGTAGTGGAAAGCACGATGTCTTTCGGCAACGCGGTGCCGATCATGGCATGATACAGGTTCTTCTCGAGACCCCGCGGATCGATGCCAAGCCCTGACGAGGCATTCCCTTGCGGATCGAGGTCGACCAACAGCACCCGTTTGCCGAAGTCGGCAAGATAGCGGGCGACATTTATGGTGGTCGTGGTCTTACCGACCCCGCCCTTCTGGTTCACAAACGCGATGATCTTGGACATATCGGGAGGGAGCTTACAACTAACGACCTACGACTTACAACCCATAATGGAAAATGAGGAGGGAACGAAAAACTCGTAACAGGAAACAAACAACCTACAACTTGAAATCCTTACGTGACCTTCCATACGCCTTCTTTTCGGGGTACGTTGTCGGTTGTAAGTTATATGTTGTCAGTCAGTCCTAGTATATCCCATTGACACGCTCTTTTCAATCACCTATCGTAGACTCTGTGAGGACTGAGTATCTATCTCAAATCTCATGTCGAGCTGTAAATCCGAAAATTTCGAGCGAAAATCATGAAAAATGAGGAAGGCTACTGTCGTAACCTGACGATTTTTGAATGATTTGCAGCCGAAATTTTCGGATTTCAGCCGGCAAGCGGATTTTTTGCCTTATATAGGCGTTGAGATTTGAGATAGATACTGAGAGAAAACTCTCAAATAAAGGGCGGATGGCGGAACTGGCAGACGCGCTGGACTCAAAATCCAGTGATGGCAACATCGTGAGGGTTCGACCCCCTCTCCGCCCACCATACAAAGTGAAAACGGCACGGCTTCGTGCCGTTTTCGGTTATAATGACAAAGGCGCCCACTCTCGAAGGCGTCTTTTTTCATTTCCAGATCATCTCATGCGGTCACAGCCAACCTCGCCGTGCGACGAAGCAGGCAGGCGACGGTAACGGGGCCGACTCCGCCCGGAACGGGCGTGAGAAATAGAGCAGCATCACTCCCTTCGGCGGACACGTCCCCGCATACTTTCCCGTTCTTCTCGGATATACCTCCGTCGATGACGATGGCACCGGACTTGAAAATATCGCGTGAAAATTGTTCCGGTTGACCGATCGCGGTTACGACGATATCTGCATTGGAAATTTCATTCATACGCTCATCAACTTCGGTAGCTGAGATGATTGTCGGAATGATTCCCTCGTACTCGAACGCCTTTTTCATGATGGAGCCGAACAGTTCCGAATGCACGACAGCGATTCCGTTTTTCCCTGACAATGCAATCCGGCTCGACTTCGCGAGTTCCATGATCGCCTCGGGAAAAACAGGTATCGAAGTCTGGTCGTCGGACAAGAAACGCCGGACCGTCTCAGGATGAAATCCGTCAGCATCTTTTTTTGGGTCGATAGTCGCGATGATTCGGTCCGTATCGAGACCGTCCGGAAGCGGAAGCTGGATGATGATACCATGAACGTTCCCGTCTGCATTGAGTTCGTTGATGACACGGACAATCTCTTCCACTGTCGCGGTCGATGGTAGAGCTTCTTTTCGAAACAAAAATCCGAGCTCCTCCGCGCGTCGTTCCTTTATCCCAACATACAAACGCGACGCCGGATCATCGCCCACAAGCACCACTCCAAGCCCTGGGCGTGTCAAAAGGCCCGAAGCGATATCGTTCGCCTCGTCGAATATTTTTTTCGCTACTTGTGTTCCGGAAATGATCATAGCTCTATTGAAAACAAAATCCCACCCCTCGAAGACTCGGTACTCCCTTTTTCTAAAAGGGAGAAACTTCATTCTCGGTACTGTTATAATTCCTAGACCTCCCCCTTTCGGAAAGGGGGATTGAGGGGGATTTGTGCGCTTAGTATATACGGAGACACTCCCGACAAGCAAGTATCACCGAAGCAAAAATACATAAAACACCACGGCGGCAATGATACGATAGATGCCGAATCCTGTGAAGGAATGCGTTTTCACGAAAGAAAGGAACGACTTCACGGCGATAAGTGCCACGATAAATGAAATCACGAAACCGATGCCGAGCACCGGCAGATCGGCCGAGGAAAACGTACCAGCACTTTTCAGCAGATCGTACCCGCTCGCAGCCATCATCGTCGGTACCGCCAGAAGGAACGAGAACTCAGTAATCGCCGTCCGGGAAAGTCCAAGTGAGAGTCCGCCGATAATCGTCGCACCGGAACGAGACACGCCCGGGATCACCGCGACCGACTGCGCTACGCCGATCAGAAACGCCTGCTTATAGGTCAGAGTCGCACCGGTCAACGCCTCATCGGCAGGCTTCCGGTTTTTCAGCCACCGCTCGAACAGGATGATGATCACACCACCGAGGAAAAGTGTCGCGACGATCGTCAACGGCGACTCAAAGAGTGACTTAATGAACCGATAGAGCACGAGCCCGACGAACGCTGTCGGCAGAAAGGCGACCACGAGACGCTTGAGCGTTTCCCAGTCAGTGAGGAGCCGTCGAAAATACAAGACGACCACCGCCAAAATCGCGCCGAGCTGGATCACGATTTCGAACGATTTCACAAAACTCGTCTGCGTGATACCAAGTACGTCTGAGGCGAGGATAAGATGCCCCGTCGAAGACACTGGCAGGAACTCCGTCAGTCCTTCGACTATCCCAAGGATGATGGCATGAATGAAAGTCATATCTCATTGTTCATTATCAGTTTCTCACTCCTCTGTCTCCGCGAGGGTGAGTCTTCGAGCCCGAGGTTGGCCAGTCCCTACTTGTCCGTTCTCTCTAGTCGCTGTCGCTCGCGAACGACATGACTGGTCCTGTCACTCACGAGCGACTGGACTGGATTGCTTCAGTCGAAGACTCCTTCGCAAAGACGGAAAGGTCTGCAGCTGTTCCTTGCTTCGCCGCGCCGTAGCCTTAGCGTAGGTTGGTTCCCTGTTGTACGTTATTCGTTCTCTATTCCTTATCCCCTCCTCACTTCACATTTCATATTTCTATTCCTCGTCATCGGTCAAAACAGCGTCCCCGTCGATACTCCCGACACGAGCGGTGCATGCTCGGTCTTCGCGGACTCGAGCAGTTTCTTCTGTCCATTAAGTTCCATTATAGCACCCCAGCTACGAAATTCCGGATGCTTTTCGAGCAGCTTCTCGAGAATCTCGACCGTGACCCGCACGTCCCCTGCCCCGGTATGCGCCGTCACGTGTGGCTTGCCACAATACAGCTTGTACGCGGCGGAAAGGTTCCGTGGCGCGAAGTTGTCGCGTGGCACGACCTTGTGATAGAGGATCTTCGCATCAAGTACCTTGCGCTGGGAAAAATCGAACGCTTTCCCGACCGAGGAGAATTCGCCACGTAAGAATGGGAGATCAAACCCAAGGACATTGAATCCCCCGACATCCACTCCCTCGAAGGCGCTCCAGAGTTCATAAGACAACTTCGTGAATGATGGCTCATCTTTCACATCATTGTCATAAATACCATTGATACGCGATGAATCCTCGGGAATCGATCGTCCCGGATTGATCCGTCGGCAATCCGCGATAATCTCGCCGGACGGAAGGATCTTCTCGTAGGCGATCTCGATGATCCGATCCGACCCCGAAGACAGACCGGTCGTCTCGAGGTCGAAGATCACAAGCGGCTTGTCGAGCGGGAGATAGTCGGTAATGGTCGTGCGCATAGGATAAAAGTGAAAAATGGAGATATAAAAATGAAAACTTTCTGACGGTCAGTTACTTCTTCTTTTCATTCTCCTTCATAGTAATGACACTTTTCGCAAGTATATTCGATATCTCGATACATTCCTTGAGAAGCATATCTGCCTTTTCTGTCCCGATTTTTCCGGAATCCTTCAACAGAACAATCCACACTTTTGATTCATTTGCCGATTTCAGTGAATATGAGAAGAAGTTCCTGAAATCTTTTTTTGAACTTGCCGCCTGCGCTTCAATATAATTCGCCAATACGCTCGTTCCACTTCTTAAGAGCTGTTTTCCAAGTACGTCTGATACGGTCCCACGAGGAAGCGTGTCGATACATTTCACTATACTAAGAGCGAATACATAGAGACGTCTTTTAAATTCAACTTTGAATTTTTCTTTGTCATTTTCCATTTTTATATCTCAATTTTTCATTTTGTCACACCACTACATTCACCAATTTCCCGGGGATGATGATGACCCGTTTGGGCTCCCGGCCGTCGAGGAACTTCGCGACCTTGTCGCTTGCGAGCGCTTTCGCTTTCAGATCGTCTTCGGTCGCTTCGACGGACGCCTCAAACGTATCGCGAACCTTGCCGTTCACCGAGACGACGATTTTCACGGTATCCTCCACGAGCATTACCGGGTCGGCGACGGGCCACTCTGTGAGGAATATCGATTCGGTATTCCCGAGTTCCGCCCAACACTCTTCCGCGATATGCGGCGAGAACGGCGACAGGAGTCGGAGGAAAATTCCGAACGCCTCGTTTGATATCGATGGTTCTTTCTCGAGCGCGTTCACGAGGATCATCATTGAACTGACTGCCGTATTGAACCGCATGGCTTCTATATCTTCCGACACCTTGACGATGGTCCGATGAAGGAGGCGATCTATTTTTGTCGGTTGCCCGCTCGTCTTTGCGAGCGGGTCCGCGCACGGAGATGTCGCGGATGAGTTGTGAGTTGTGAGTTTTTCTTGCAGTTTCCACACCCGTTCCAGAAATCGTCTCGATCCCACCAGCCCATTTTCTCCCCACGCGATAGGCTGGTCGAACGGACCCATGAACATCTCGTAGATGCGGAGTGTGTCCGCCCCGAAATCCGAAACGATATCGTCGGGATTGATGACATTCCCCTTCGATTTCGACATCTTCACGCCACCCTCCGCCAGGATCAATCCGTGCGAGGTCCGCTTCTGATACGGCTCAGACGTCGGCGCGACACCGATGTCATACAAGAACTTGTTCCAGAACCGCGAATACAGGAGGTGCAGCGTCGTATGCTCCATCCCCCCGTTATACCAATCAACCGGCATGTACCGCTTGAGTTTCTCCGGATCGGCAAGCGCCGAATCGTTTCTCGGATCGATATATCGCAGGAAATACCACGACGAACCCGCCCAGTTCGGCATCGTGTCCGTCTCACGGCTTGCCGGTCCCCCGCACGTCGGGCATGTCGTATTCACCCAACTCGCAATCTTCGCAAGCGGAGATTCGCCGGTATCCGTCGGGCTGTACCCGCCGTCGATCTCCGGCAATTCGAGTGGAAGCGCTGACTCGGGAAGCGCGACAATACCGCATTTCTCACAATGCACGACCGGAATCGGTTCACCCCAATACCGCTGGCGGGAGAACACCCAGTCGCGAAGCTTGTACTTCACGACTTTTTTTCCATTTCCCTCAGATTCGAGTTTCGCTGATATCTTTTCCCGCGCCTCTGACGATGAAAGTCCGGAAAACGTTCCGGAATCCGTCAGGATTCCATCATCGATAAACACACCTTCGTTCCCCTCAAGACGCGCGAGCCAGAAATCAAGTTCCGCACAGGTCATCTCCCTATTTCGTATCTCATCCAAAGAAAGCCAGAGTATCGAATGCTTCGCAGCCTCTTCCTCGGTGACCGGCTCACGAGTTTCATCCCTCAGTTCAAATACAACCGCGGTCGTATTCGCTATGCGGTTCTCATCCTTATGCGCGGCGAAATATTCGCTTTGGACTTTTCCTCCTAGCGTCTCGACATATTCCAGATTCGAGAATCCCGTCTCTTCGAGTACCTCCCGTTTTGCGGCTTCCACGACATCCTCGCCTTCTTCCACGCCGCCGACGATAAACGTGATCCACGGATGGTTTTTCCACTCTAGACACAGAAATTTCCCATCTTTCGGATTCTTTACAAGCGCGTGAATGGTATTGCGTTCGACGGACTTTTTCCCTTCCCGCGGAGGATTCTTCTTGTCGATCAGGTGCGGCATGATGACGTTTCTGATCGGCAGATCATATTTCTTCGCGAAGGCAAAATCACGCGTGTCGTGCGCCGGGACGGCCATCACCGCTCCGGTCCCGTAGTCGCCGAGCACATAGTCCGCGACGAACACCGGGACTTCCTCGCCGTTTATCGGATTGACCGCCATAATTCCTTCCAAACGCACGCCGGTCTTCTCGCGCCCTTCAGCCGTCCGGTCCATCTCGCTCTTCTTCTTTGTCTCATCGATATATGCACGGACCTCTTCCCAATTCTTGATCCCCACGCCCGGTTCCATGCCCCCTACTATCTGTTCCCCGTTCGCTGTTCCCTGCTTCGCCATGCCGTAGCCTTGGCGCAGACTGGTTCCCTGTTCCCCGCTCCCTACTATCTGTTCCCCGCTCCCTGCTCCCCTGCCTGAGGGGAGCTCCTCGGCTTTGCGAGGTGAGGGGTGGGAGAAGTCATCTGTTCCCTGTTCCCCGCTCCCTGCTCCCCTGCCCGAGGGGAGCTGTCCTGTATTCAGGACTGAGGGGTGGGAGAAGTCATCTGTTCCCTGTTCCCTGTTCACTGTTATCTGCCCTCTGATCAACGCATGCTCCGGCGCCACCACCACATAGGTACAACCGAAAAGCGTGTCCACTCGCGTCGTGAACACCTCGATATATTCTTCGTCATTGCGAGGAGTCTTCGACGTGGCAATCCAGTCGACGTCGGAGTTGCTCCTGTTTCGAAATTCGAAATTCGAAATTCGAAATTTCACTATGGCTCCCTCGCTCCGTCCGATCCAATTCCGTTGTTGAATCTTTATCTTTTCCAGATAATCCACCGTGTCGAGATCGTCATGCAGCCGTTCGGCATACTTCGTGATGGCCAGCATCCACTGTTCCTTCTCACGCTTTTCCGCCTCACTGCCGCACCGCTCGCACTTGCCGTCGATGACTTCCTCGTTCGCCAAGCCGATCTTGCACGATGGGCACCAGTTGATCAGCATCTTCGCCTTGTACGCGAGTCCCTTCTTCAGCATCTGCAAAAAAATCCACTGTGTCCATTTGAAATATCCAGGGTCGGTCGTATTGATCTCGCGCGACCAATCGAACGAGAATCCGATACGCTTGAGTTGTCGTCGGAAATTGTCGGTGTTCTGTCGGGTGACCTCCCGCGGATGAATGCCGGTCTTGATGGCATAGTTCTCGGTCGGAAGCCCAAACGCGTCCCATCCGATCGGATACAGCACGTCGAACCCTTCCATACGCCGCTTCCGCGCGATGATGTCCATCGCGGTATTGCTCCGGATATGTCCTATATGCAGGCCCTGACCGGACGGATACGGAAACTCGATCAGACAATAGTACTTTGGTTTTTCGGAATCGTCATGCGCCAAAAACGCCCCTTGTTCCTCCCATTTCGCCTGCCATTTTGGTTCTATCTCCCCAGGGTTATATCGTCCGTCCATATATGAAAAATCACGGTTACTCCCCCTACTCTATCGCACTTCGCGCCTTTTTTCAAGCCGAAAAACGTTGAGACTGACAAGAGAAAGCCGAACGTTCACGGAGTCGTTTCTCCCCTACTAGAACGGCTTCCCTGACACGATGTGTTTTTCCTTTCCGCAAATGGAAAGGAAAGGCGTGACGGATACGGTAGTTTTTTGGCACACTCAGTCGGGAACCGTTCCGACGGACTCTGGCCGGAAACAAGATTAAGGCCGATGCACCACCCCTGATGTAAATCGACTTTTTATAACTCTCGCAAAAACTGCCGGGCGCACCGGAAACCAATATTGTTGTTCGTATTCGTCGGGGTGTTGTTCAAGTTCAACGTGAAGACTCCCGTATTCGACCCATTGTTCCAGTTGCCACCGCGAATGAACGCCCGCGATCGGTATCCGTCACCCAGTTCATCGCATATTTATGATACCAGATAACGGACACGTCTCTTTTTCCGAACCATACGCAATACATGGTTCTGTGTCTTAGTATCTATCTCAAATCTCAACGCCTATATAAGGCAAAAAATCCGCTTTCCGGCTGAAATCCGAAAATTTCGGCTACCCCGACCGTCTCGCC
>Ga0194037_1000539_pt1 | contig 29184 bp, 29 predicted proteins | sample JunL306m_MetaG_FD_148653 | JGI IMG/M metagenome (GOLD analysis project Ga0194037, IMG submission 148653) | Anoxic zone freshwater microbial communities from boreal shield lake in IISD Experimental Lakes Area, Ontario, Canada - Jun2016-L304-6m | ecosystem: Environmental > Aquatic > Freshwater >...
TGGCTAGCAGGAAGATATATCTAATGTGGCGAATGGGGTTTAGGGTAGGCATATATGCAACAATTGTAGATAGCTAATCATATTTGAAGCAAAGGACACAACATGGGCTTTCTCTCCGGCAAAAAAATCCTCATTACCGGCCTCCTCTCTAACCGTTCTATTGCCTATGGTATCGCCAAGGCATGTCACCGCGAAGGCGCTGAACTGGCCTTTACCTATGTAGGAGAGCGCTTTAAGGACCGGATCGTAGATTTTGCAAAAGAATTCAATACCGAGCTCATTTTTGACTGTGATGTCGGTAGCGACGAGCAGATTTCTGCCCTCTTTACGGATTTAGCCAAATCTTGGCCTCAGTTTGATGGCTTTGTTCATGCGATTGGCTTTGCTCCCCGCGAAGCGATTGCTGGGGACTTTTTAGAAGGGCTCTCCCGCGAGGGTTTCAAGATTGCCCATGATATTTCCGCGTACAGTTTTCCTGCAATGGCCAAAGAAGCATTACCAATGTTGCGTGATAAATCATCCTTACTCACATTGACCTACTTAGGATCAATGAAGACTGTTCCAAACTACAACACTATGGGTTTAGCAAAAGCTTCTTTAGAGGCATCCGTGCGCTACCTCGCTGGTTCAGTTGGACCAAAAGGGATTCGTGCAAACGCTATCTCTGCTGGCCCAATTAAAACTTTGGCCGCTTCCGGAATTAAAGGATTTGGAAAAATTTTAGAAGCTGTTGAGCAAACTGCTCCACTGCGTCGCAACGTCACGATTGATGATGTTGGTAATGCAGCCGCCTTCTTGCTATCTGATCTAGCAAATGGCATCACTGCTGAAATCATTTATGTGGATAACGGCTTTAGCCAAGTGATTGGTGGGATGGAAGAAGCTTGAACATTCCACTTGGTGAGGCCCTCAAGTTTTGGGCCAAACTTGGCTTTATTAGTTTTGGTGGGCCCGCAGGACAAATCGCTGTCCTACATCAAGAGTTGGTTGAGAAGCGTCGCTGGATTTCTGAGCGGCGCTTTTTACATGCTCTCAACTACTGTATGTTGCTACCTGGGCCAGAAGCCCAGCAACTAGTGACCTATATAGGCTGGCTGATGCACCGCAGCTGGGGCGGCATCCTGGCTGGAACTCTTTTTGTATTGCCGTCACTATTTATTCTGATTGCCTTGTCTTGGGTTTATTTGACTTTCGGACAAGTGCCTTGGATTGCTGCAATCTTTTTTGGCATTAAACCTGCAGTAGTTGCGATTGTGTTGCACGCAGCTGTGCGCATTGGTAAGCGCACGATTCATAACAATGCATTGAAGTGGATTGCCTTCGGCTCTTTTTTAGCGATCTTCGTTTTGAATCTCGCCTTTCCGATTATTGTCATGATTGCTGCCGCAATTGGTTACTGGGGAGGCAAACGTTATCCAGAGTATTTTGAGCAAACAGGTTCACACACAAACTCCAAAGAGAAAAATTACGGTAGCGCCCTCATTGATGACCACACTCCAACACCTGTGCATGCGCAATTTAATATTCAGAAAACCATACGCCACAGTGTGATTGCATTGACTTGCTGGCTACTGCCGATTGCAGGATTGATTACAATTTTTGGCTGGAAGACCCTTTACCCAGAAATTGCTTGGTTTTTTACCAAAGCAGCCCTACTGACGTTTGGTGGTGCTTACGCCGTACTGCCGTATGTATATCAAGGTGCTGTAGATCATTTTCATTGGCTCAGCGCCAATCAAATGATTGATGGTTTAGCCCTTGGTGAAACCACCCCTGGACCACTTATCATGGTCGTTGCCTTTGTTGGTTACTTGGCTGGTCACATTCAACACCTGATTGGTTATAGCAATCCATTCTGGTTTGGGGTGATTGGTGCTTGCGTTGCTACTTGGTTTACTTTTTTGCCTTCTTTCTTTTTTATTCTAGTCGGCGGCCCCCTGATTGAATCTACTCATGGCAAGCTTGGCTTTACTGCACCACTTACTGCTATTACCGCTGCGGTGGTTGGCGTCATTGCCAATTTGGGCCTGTTTTTTGCCTATCACGTGTTTTTACCAAGCGGTCTGGGCGCCTCTATTTCCTGGATATCGATCATCATCTGTGGATTAGCGGGACTGGCTCTATTTAAGTTCCAAAAAGGGGTGATGACAGTTATAGGAGGGTCTGCATTAGCTGGTCTTCTGGTTTACCTTGCTGCAGTGTTAATAGGCTAAGGCAGTTTCTCAAGATTGGCATAATAGAACTTATGCGAATCGAATCTCAAACCATCACCCACTTACAAGAATGGCTCGGTAAAACTGAGTCTGTACAAGATATTGTTACAGCTGCGCCTGTGCGTGCATTATCGGCAACTTTGGATCGCGATGATCCGGCTCCAAGTAAAGGTGCTTTTTTACCTGAACTATGGCACTGGCTATATTTTTTACCGCATGCCCGTGAATCTGAAATTGACACTGATGGCCATCCCAAGCGTGGCGGCTTTCTTCCTCCAGTTCCGCTACCTCGTCGCATGTGGGCAGGTAGTCGGATCCAGTGGCTAGCGCCACTTTCTGTAGGCGATGAGATTGAGCGCATTTCCAAAATTGAATCAGTCACACATAAAGCAGGTCGCACCGGTGATTTGATTTTTGTTTTAGTGAAACATCAGATATCAAACCAACAAGGTCTTGCCATCGTTGAAGAGCACGACATTGTCTATCGCGATGCACCAGGGCCTGACGACAAACCGGTTACGCCTACCCCTGCACCAAGCGATGCGAAGTGGACAAAGACTATCAAGCCTGATGATGTGTTGCTCTTTCGTTACTCAGCACTCACCTTTAATAGTCATCGCATTCACTACGACCGTAAATACGTTACCGAAGTTGAAGGCTATCCAGGTCTGATAGTTCATGGCCCATTGATTGCCACTCTTTTGGTAGATTTAGTCCGTCAAAGTATTCCGGGCTGCAAGCTTAAGAGCTTTGAGTTCCGCGCAATTCGCCCAAGCTTTGATATCAATATCTTCAAAGTATCTGCTAAGCCTGATTTAGAAAAAGATCCAAGTGGCAAAACGATTGCTATTTGGGCGCAAGATCATGAAGGCTGGCTAACTATGCAAGCTACTGCTGTGTTGACATAACAGCCCTATTAAGAGAACATTTTTATGAGCCAAGAACATTTATCTCTCGAGTTAGCTAGTTTTGCTGCCAATTTAAAAGCCAGCGACATTCCAAGTGATGTGATGAGCCGTGCTGAAGATTTATTAGTGGATTGGTTTGGTTCAGCAATTGCAGGCAAAGGTTCGCGCCCTGTAGAAACCATTACCCAGTTTGCGCAGAACATGGGTGGCTTTGATGGCAAGCATGCTGGCCCTTCAGAAATTTTGATCTCGCGAAAAAGTTCCAGTCCTTTTTTAGCAGCAATGGCTAATGCTGCCGCTTCACATGTGGCCGAGCAAGATGATGTCCACAATGGCTCAGTCTTTCATCCGGCTACCGTGGTGTTTCCACCTGCCTTAGCTTGTGCACAAGCCATTGGCGCATCTGGCGAAGATCTTTTAGTTGCAGCAGTAGCTGGTTACGAAGTTGGCATTCGGGTTGGTGAATTTTTAGGCCGTTCTCACTACAAAGTCTTTCACACCACTGGCACTGCAGGTACGCTTGCTGCTGCTGCTGCTGTGGGTCGACTGCTAAAACTCTCGCCCGCGCAAATGTTGCATGCCTTTGGTTCTGCTGGCACACAATCTGCTGGCCTCTGGGAATTTTTACGTGATGCTGCAGACTCCAAACAATTACATACCGCCCATGCTGCTGCAACCGGCTTAATGTCCGCATATATCGCCCAAGCAGGCTTTACTGGCGCAGAGCATATCCTCGAAGGTAAGCAAGGTTTAGCTGCCGGCATGTCAAGTGATGCCAATCCGAGCAAATTAGTGGATCGCTTAGGTAGTCGCTGGGCTTTAGCAGAAACAAGCTTCAAATATCACGCCTCCTGTCGTCACACGCACCCTGCTGCTGATGCGCTCTTACAAGCCATGTTAGCCAATAAACTCAAGCCAAGCGATATCGCTAAAGTAGAAACTTTAGTACACCAAGGTGCGATTGATGTCTTGGGGCCCGTCGTTAATCCGGCTACCGTTCATCAATCTAAGTTTTCTATGGGCACTGTACTGGCCTTAGTTGCCCACTATCAATTCGCTGGCCTTCAAGAATTTGATGCGCATTTTCATGATGATGCTATTTGCCTCTTCCGTGATCGCGTCACCATGACTCTCGACCCCGAAGTAGATAGTGCGTATCCACAACGCTGGATTGGTAAAGTCAAAGTGCATTTGAACAATGGGCAAATTCTGGATGGTCGCGTTGATGAGCCTAAAGGAGATCCTGGAAATACCTTAAGCCGAACCGAGATTACTGATAAGGCGATGCGGCTTGCTGCTTTTAGTGGAGGCGCCAGCCCTGCTGAGATGAAAAAAGCAATTGATCTCTTGTGGAATATTCGCAAACAGGCCAAGCTAGGCCCTCTACTTACCAGTAATTAGACTGCCAGTCCCATATGAATCTACTCGATATGGATTTATGTGCTCCGAGTAGGAGTTTGCTTGGACCAGGCGGGTTATAGAGGCTAATAAGCATGCAAAGAGAGTACAGTGAAGCTAGATGGGCGCATGATTGATCGCCTGGCGGTATTACTAGCCCAAAGAAGCATTCCCATTGCTGGTAAACACTAGGTGTTACCCCTACTCAAAAGGCTCTAGAGGTGGCAAAATTACTCAACTTAAAAAGATGGAGATGAAAGTGAAGATTAAGAATTTCTTATTTTCCGGAATCACTGCAGCACTCACCGCTAGCGTACTTCTGAGCGGCAATGCTTTAGCAGAAAAAGATTGGCCAACAAAGTCAATCAGCCTCGTCGTACCTTTTGCTGCTGGCGGACCTACTGACACTGTTGCAAGATTAATTGCAGTGCCAATGGGGCAAGCCTTGGGGCAAACCATAGTAGTTGAGAACGTCAACGGCGCTGGGGGCACCATTGCCTCTACTAAGGTAGCGCGTGCTGCGCCAGATGGCTACACCATTTACCTGCATCACATGGGTATGGCAACTGCTAACGCACTCTATGACAAGCTTCCCTACGATCCATTGACTAGCTTTGAATATATCGGCCAAGTAGCCGACGTACCAATGGTGCTCCTGGGTAAAAAAGATTTGCCGCCAAATAACTTCAAAGAGTTAGAGGCCTATATCAAAGCGAATGGCTCAAAACTCACCATGGCTAATGCTGGTCCAGGTGCCGTGTCTCAGCTTTGCGGCTTGCTATTCCAAAGCCGTATGGGTGTGAAACTCACTAACATCCCCTATAAAGGTACTGGCCCTGCTTTGACAGACCTGTTAGGTGGTCAAGTAGATCTACTTTGCGATCAAACGACCCAAACTATTCCTTATATCAAGGATGGTCGCGTGAAGGCTTATGGCACTACTACTATGAAACGCTTACCTGCAATTCCAAACGTACCGACTTTGGATGAGCAAGGCTTAAAAGGTTTCGAAGTCAAAGTTTGGCATGGCATGTACACGCCAAAAGGTGTTCCAAAACCGATTTTGGATAAGCTCAATGCTGCTTTGAAAAAAGCGCTCAACTCACCTGATGTGAAAAAGCGTTTAGAAGATGCCAACATTGATATCGTCTCGCCAGAGAAGATGACTCCCAATGGCTTAAAGACTCACCTTGAGGCAGAAGTGAATAAATGGGGTCCGATTATTCGTAAATCGAATATTCCAGACTAAGCATTGACTGCATCAGATAAAAAGCCAGCATATTGCTGGCTTTTTTCTTTCTAAAGACTTGATGCCAAATCCTAAATTGCTTAACCTGGTCTAAATAAATAACCAGAGCGCGCCTTCTCGCGGCGCTTTCTATAAAGCACTCCAAATAATGCTATCAAAGCCCAGATTGCCAAGAATGGATCTAGTAAGTAATCCCAAAGATTGGCAGACTCATGCCAATGGGCTGCCCAAGCAAGAATAGCGATAGCAATAATCCAAACACCCTTATTCCAATTGGCTAGGCCACATACAGTTGCAAAGAGTAAGACTGCAATCAAGAACAGAGTTGATCCATATCCCCAAGCGTAGGGATCAATCATGCCAAGACCTAAGGCAAGTGGGTAGAAAGCAATGGCGATACAAGCTACAGCGAACTTCAATGCCAATGGAGTAGGCTTACTTAAGGATAGCAATGAGGTCCAAAGTAATAAGGTAGTGACGATACTCAGATCACCAATGACACCCCTGATATAAGCAGAGAGCGGTAATTCCATACCGAGGCCTAATGGCCAGAAAAAGAGATTACTGATCAATAGAATCAATAATACTTTTGCAATCAGTGGAAATTGTTGATGGGATGTTTTTTGCACTAGTAATGTAATCACTGCAGCGCAAGTAATGGACATCTCAACTAAGGCAAGAGTTTGCATCAGATTATTCATTATTTAGCCTCCTGAGAAATGACATCTACTGGTGAAGTATTGAACTGGCTTTGGGCATGCTTTAACCAAGCCCCAGAGAAGTATCGATGACGAATCTTTTTACGATCCCAGGTATAAACCACATGAGCATCATTACCATCAAGGCTAATGAGGTATGGATAAGAAAATTCTTTACGCTGATCTTCTGGCAAGGCTTCATCATCTTCTAGCACTTCTATGGTTTGCCACTGTCCAGATTTAGCATCCGCCATCATCAAGACCAAGCGATAACGCCCTGTTTCGAGATTATTGAGCACCAAAATTCTTGCGCCATTATTCAGCTGTAAACCAGTCACTGCAGCATTAGGATTGGCAATCGGCAAATCTGCCTCTGACTGCCATGATTGGCCTGCATTTTGTGTTTGGCTAACGGGCACTTGCTTGGCTTGACCTGCACTTCTTGTTTGACGGAAATACGCAGTTGCGTCCTGAGCATCGTTTACAAAAACCAGTGGTTGAATAGTGCTTCGGCCAGAGCTCATGCGACGTTTATCAATCACTTGCCCGGCATCGATTCTTAAGAATTCACCGAAGCGCCCGATCCACTCGTGATAAGCAGGCAAACCTAGGCGACCATCAGCAAAAGAAATGGCTGGCGACTTCACTAAGGTACTGAGATTAATCAGGGGTGAACTGATCAGGCGCTGTGGATTACTCCAGGTCAAACCTTCATCATCTGAAATCACACTGGAAATTGAACTGCCTGCCCAGCCACCAATCGAGACTGTGACAAAGAACAATTGCAGGCGACCGTCTGCCATTCTGGCGGGCACTGGATTGCCCAGCTTGGCGATATAACGTGATAAACCTTTTTCAGCACTCACTCTATCCATCACTACAGTAGGGGCGCTCCAATTGGATGACTTAGGATCAAAAACAGCACTGTTAATCACAACATCTGCAGCCCCTTCGCGACTGCCAGCAAACCAAAAAACCCGAATAGCTCCGTCCTTCAATGCGATCAGAGATGCGGCATGTACTGAAGCAGCGCCGGTTTCTGGTAACCATGTGCTAATGGGGCTTGCAATACTTGCCTTACTTTGAATGCTTTGATTTTTAGACTTTGTAGTAGCCGACACATCCACCTCTTCTTCAACTGAAGTGACTGTATTAATCGAAAAAGGAGCCCAAGCTGGACGACTATCAATATGTAAAAAGCCGATCACTGCAGCTAGCAATAAAAAACACAGGGCGAGAACACGGCTCATCTACAAACATCCTTAACATTAACAAGATCGGAGGCGACTGGTTTTGCAACTGATGTTGCAACTAAGTACTCATTTACAAATAGATTCTTGCTAACCTGGCCCTGCAAGATCTCCATAATTTCTTCATTGGAGTGCCGAGCTCGCATTTCCATTCTCTGCCCAACAATTTCACAAGAATCACAAAGTACAGGAGTACTTCCAAGTGGCGCTTGTACCGCAACGAGAGGGTAAGAGCTTGTCAATCCATTCACATCACTGGCATCTTTCGCTGGATAGCCGTGTAACTTAGTATCAGGCAAGAGCAATCGATACTCTTCATCTTTTGCACGGTAGTCACAAGGAACCCAAATATCCTTACCTTGCAATTGGGCAATCGTCGCTGCTGAGTAGCGCCCAAGCTGTCCTTCTAATGGGGCTAGGCTACTAGTCAGTGCGCAATAAGTCAGGAAGCAAGCTGCTAATGCCAAAGTTTTAGTCTGTTGATATCTAAATAAACCCACTAGAGCAACCATGAGGCTTCCAGCCATCAAGATCCAATAGCAATAAGAATAAGTCCATGAGTAGACCTCCCCCATTAGGCCAGAAAATTGCAGATTAGCGCCGATCCACAATAGGAGGGAAAGAATCAGTATCTGTAGGAGGAGTGCAATCCGAAAGCCCCATAAAGGTAAGCGCTCCCAATGCAAGGCAATCAAGGCAGCAAATGCTGGCATGACTGGTAATAGATATCGGCCAGAACGCTGGCTAGGCAAAGTAAACACAATCAAAAATGCAGCTATCAGCAATAGTAAGAGAACTTCTTCAAAGCTTAAGAAACGACGTTCACGCCAGCATTGCCATAAAGTAGAAATCAAGACGAAAGTAAATAAGCCAGCATTAGCTACTGTAGTTAAAAGTAATAGCCAAACACTGTCACCGCCCCGAACAAGATCTAGGAAGTAATTTGAATTTCGTGCTGCAAATTTTCCAGCGTTCTCACCCAGAACAAATTCTTGCCAAACCGCTTCTGGGTTTGGATCAAATGCAAACCACAAAGCAAATACTGCTAGGGCCAATATGCCAGCGATACAGACCTTATAAAGATCATGGGTGAGTGTTTTTGGAATACTCCACTGCCGCCAGCGCCAGTAGTAAAGGCTTAGGGCGAAAGTTGCTGGCGCGATGTAAGCAAAGGATTTGGCAAAAAGAGCCAGGCCAAAACAGATGCCAGCTAATAGCGGGAAAAAGAATTTGGATTCAAACGCGCACTTACCCCAATATAGAAGCGCCATGAATGGCAAGCTGATCCAAAAGACTTCTGGTGGGTCTGCTAAGAAGGGACGTCCATAACGATAGGTGGCAAAGAAAGAAAGCCAAACTAAAGCCGCCAATAAGCCGGTTTGGGTTTTGCCGCTAAAGCGACGCACTGCTAAAAATAATAAAAATGCCGTAAGCCCTGTATAGAGAACGCTAGGCCAACGAAGATTCGCTAGCGACCATTGGCTTGCCCAATGAGTACTGGCAATTCCTTGCCAAAAAATGAGGGGTGGTTTGGTATTTTTGATCCCGTCCATTTCAGACTGGAGGGGTAACCAATTTCCGACCTCAGCAGTCATACGGACAATATGCATATAGGGATACTCATCGCCGTTTTTAGGTGCAAATCGGCTATCTAAGCCGTAAAGATAGGTAAATACACCTAAAAGTAGTATTAGGAGAGCAGAACGGTAAGAAAATAAACCTCGCATCCCTATAGTTTATAGGTATGTGCGAAGATCTGATAAAAGCAGATTCAGCCTCTTTTTTGCATGAGCTTATGAAAAATGAATATGAGGCAAATCTTACTTCCTTCAGAACTTCTTGTTTAATATGTGACTAAACAAAAACGTAATACATAATTCAGAAATAAACTAAATGGAGATGTAACCCATGCGAGCAAAGTATCTCAAACCCGCAATCCTAGCAGCGCTCTATATCAGCTTAAGCCATTGGAGTAGCGCTAGTCTTGCGCAAAAGGCTGATGCTAGCAATTTATATAAACGCAGCCTTGCTGCTACTTGCGCTAACTGTCACGGTACCGATGGCAAAGGGGTGGTTGATGGCGGCATGCCCTTGATCAACAATTTAACTAGCGAGCAAATGCTAGCCCAATTAAAGGCATTTAAATCAGGCGCTCGCGAAGGAACCATCATGCCGCAGTTAGCTAAAGGCTACTCTGACGAGCAACTCGAAACTATCGCCAATCAGCTTGGCAAGAAATAATAAGGGAGCCCATCATGGATCGTCGACACTTCATTGGTCAAAGCGCAGCAGCGCTTGGTTTGCTTGCAGGCTTCTCTGGCCAGGCTCGCGCTAATTTACAAAAAGCAGAAATTCTAGTTATTGGTGGTGGTTATGGCGGCGCTACTGCTGCTAAATACTTACGTCTATTTTCAAATAACACTGCCAAAGTAACACTCATTGAGCCAAATGCTTCGTTTATTTCTTGCCCACTATCCAATCTGGTTGTAGGTGGCTCACGTACTTTGGCAGAGCTCACTTCGCCTTACGATACTCTGAGCAAGCGCCATGGCATCAACATTATTCAAGATAGCGTTGCCAGTATTGATGCAGATAAAAAAACCGTCAAACTAGCTTCAGGTAAAACCTTGCGCTACGACAAGGCAATTGTTTCTCCTGGCATTACTCTGATGATGAATAGCATTGAAGGTCTAGCACAAGCCAATAAAGATGGTGTCACCTTGCAGGCTTGGAAGGCTGGCCCTGAGACTGTTGCCCTTCACAATCAATTGGCAGCAATGCGTGATGGGGGAACTTTTGCGCTGAGTATTCCAGAGGCCCCCTATCGCTGCCCTCCTGGTCCATATGAGCGGGCCTGCCAAGTGGCGAACTACCTTAAGCGCAATAAGCCAAAATCTAAAGTATTAATTTTGGATGCCAACCAGGATGTGACATCGAAGGGCGCTCTATTTAAGAAAGTTTGGGCTGAGCAGTATTCCGGAATGATTGAATACTTGCCAAAACATAATGTCACTGCGGTTGACGCAAAAACTAAAACAATCAAACTTGAAGTGCAAGATGATGTGAAGGCTGATGTATTGAATTTACTGCCTGCAATGAGTGCTGGTGAAATTGCAGTCAAAACAGGTTTGGCAAATTCAAATGGTCGCTGGGTGAATGTGAATTTCATTAACTTTGAATCTACAGCACAAAAAGATATCCATGTTTTAGGTGACTCAATTCAAGTTGCACCAGCAATGCCCAAGTCTGGTCACATGGCGAATCAACATGCCAAAGTAGCGGCGGCCGCCATTGTCGCTGAGCTCAGTGGCTGGGAAATGAATCCAGCGCCCGTTCTCACCAATACCTGCTATAGCTTCGTCAATGACCGTGAGGTTGTGCACGTTGCTAGCGTCCATCAATACAACGCCGCTGAAAAGACCTTCAAGACTGTTCCGGGCTCTGGAGGGCTCTCACCGGCACCATCCACCCTTGAGGGGGTATACGCCTGGGGATGGGCTCACAATATCTGGGCGGATAGTCTAGGCTGATCCAAGTTAACACTTTTAATAAAAGGGGCTTTAGGCCTCTTTTTTTATTCTGATCACCCTAAATGAGAAATATACTAAGAAGACACATTAGACAACTGGAGATCTCATGGATATGACCCCTACTTCATCAAAAGAAGCGTCCAAAATAGAAGCAATTATTGAAAAATGGACTGTGCCAATTGGCAATCTATTTGTCTCTCTCTTTCATCGTATTGCTCTATTTGGTATCGGCGCAGCAACTGTATGGTCTGCAGCGGTTGCCTTTATGGGGATGTTCAGTAAAGGGGTTGCCTCTATTGAGGATTTGCTCTTACTATTTATCTATCTAGAAATCGGTGCCATGGTCGGAATTTATTTCAAGACTAACCATATGCCAGTTCGGTTTTTGATCTACGTGGCAATCACAGCCGTTACTCGACTAATTATTGATTTAGTTAATACAAAGCATGAAGCAGATATGCCTATTCTCTTAATGGGTCTGACAATCTTAATTCTGGCGCTTGCAAATGCCGTTGTACGTTACGCTTCGTTTAAATTCCCCAGCAAATCTGGCGGGAGTGAATAGCCCCAAAGCATCTCTGCTCCAGGCAGCTTACTGAAACTTAAGAAAAACTCATAATCTATGCTGCAACTTCGAAAATCCCAAGACAGGGGCTATGCCGATCATGGCTGGCTCAAAAGTTTTCATTCCTTCTCTTTTGCCAGGTACCACGACCCGCAATTTATGGGCTGGGGGAATTTAAGAGTCATTAATGAAGATCAAGTAGCTGCCGGCATGGGCTTTGGTAAACATGGCCATCGCAATATGGAAATCATTAGCTATGTTCTCTCCGGTGAATTAGCGCACCAAGACAGCATGGGTAATGTAAAAAGTATTCCACCAGGAGACGTGCAGCGGATGAGTGCTGGCACTGGTGTAATGCATAGTGAGTTCAATCACGCCAAAGATCAAACAACCCACTTATTACAAATCTGGATTGAGCCTAATGTTCTAGAGATTGAACCAAGCTATGAGCAAAAGACTATTCCGCTAACAGACAAACAAGGCAAGCTATGTTTAGTTGCCTCACCCAATGGTAAAGCTGGGTCTGTATCAATATCAGCAGATGCTAAGGTATATGCTGGCTTGTTTGATGGTTCTCAGTCAGCCCAGATGCAATTAGATCCAAATCGCAAGGCCTATGTTCACTTAATTAAGGGATCTTTGACTGTGAATGGTCAAAAACTGGTTGGCGGGGATGCCTTGCTCATAGAAAATGAATCTACCCTAGAAGTGCAGGATGGTGTGGATGCGGAAGTGTTATTTTTTGATCTGAGTCATTAAATAAAAGCCGGTCTAGGTTTACGATAAGCCCCTTATACAAGACCCAATAAGATCATGATTGAAACCTCTGGAAAAAAATTAGCTGGTCCAATAATTCGTCTACACCCCAATGACAATATCGTGGTGGCGCGGATTGATATTGCTATTGGTACAGAAGTTCCTAGTGAAAACTTTACTAGCCGTAGCCAAGTGCCTGCAGGCTACAAGATTGCGGCCAAGAAGATTCTGAAGGGTGACCCAATCCTGAAGTACAACGTGACTGTAGGTTTTGCAAATACCGATATCGAAGCAGGCACTATGGTTCATAGTCACAATACCGAGTTTCGTGAATTTGATCGTGACTATGCCTACGCTAGCGAATTTAAACCTACCCAAATGTTGCCAGAATCTGAGCGCGCCACATTTCAGGGCTATATCAGAGCCAATGGAAAAGTAGGCACACGTAATTTTATTGGTATTTTGTCGACTGTGAATTGCTCCGCAACTGTAGTAAATAAAATTGCTGACTGGTTTACGCCTGATAGATTAAAAGATTTTCCAAATGTAGATGGGGTCGTAGCATTTAGTCATGATATTGGTTGCGGCATGGAAATGAGTGGTGAGCCAATGCAGCTACTCCGTCGCACGATGGCTGGTTATGCTCGTCACCCTAATCTTGCAGCAGCCCTCATTGTTGGTCTTGGCTGTGAGCGTAACCAATTAAAAGGATTGATGGAGCAGGAAGACCTCACTGCGGGTACAAATCTTCATACTTTCATCATGCAAGAGACTGGTGGCACACGTAAAACGATTGAAGCCGGTATTGAGGCAGTCAAAGCATTACTTCCAGCAGCAAATAAAGTAAAACGCGAAACGGTTTCGGCAAGTCATCTGTGTATTGGCTTGCAATGCGGTGGTTCAGATGGTTTTTCTTCTATTACTGCTAATCCTGCCTTAGGTGCAGCGATTGATATTTTGTCTCGCCATGGTGGTACTGGGATTTTGTCAGAGACACCTGAGATTTATGGCGTAGAACATACCCTCACCCGCCGCGCTGCAAATCAAGCCATTGGTGAAAAACTGATTAAACGCATTCGCTGGTGGAAAGACGAATACTCTGTTGGTAGAGATGTTCAAATCAACGGCCAAGTAAGCCCCGGAAATCAGATTGGTGGACTTGCCAATATCTTTGAAAAATCTTTGGGCTCTTCCATGAAGGGTGGCACTGGTCCATTAATGGAAGTCTATAGATATGCTGAGCCAGTCACCGCCAAAGGCTTTGTCTTTATGGATACTCCCGGCTTTGATCCTGTCTCAGCCACCGGACAAATCGCTGGTGGTGCGAATTTAATTGCCTTTACCACTGGTAGAGGCTCCATGTTTGGCTCTAAACCTGCACCTTGCATCAAGCTAGCTACTAATACCCCGATGTATCAGAGGCTTACCGAAGATATGGATATTAATTGTGGCGAGATCTTGGACGGGACTGTCTCTGTTCAAGAAATGGGGCAACGCATATTTGATCTCTTCCTAAGAACCGCTTCTGGAGAGGCCTCTAAGAGCGAGTTGCTGGGCCTGGGCGATTATGAATTTGTTCCCTGGCAAATTGGAGTAATGAGCTAATACGCCTGTAGAATTCATCATGAGCTCAGCAAGAATGAACACCCGAGGATGAATACAGGCATATGAAATTTAGGGATTACTACGAAACACTTGGCGTAGCGCGCTCTGCTACCGAAGCTGAAATCAAGACTGCCTACCGCAAGCTTGCCCGCAAATACCATCCAGATATCAATAAAGAGGCTGGTGCTGAAGAGCAATTCAAAGAAATTGGTGAGGCCTATGCGGTTTTAAAAGATACCGAGAAGCGTGCAGCTTACGATCGCTTTGGTGCTAACTGGAAAAACGGTCAAGACTTTACCCCTCCCCCAAATTGGAATGAAGGTTTTGAATACTCTGATAGTGAATTCAATGGCGGTCATCCAGGCTATGGTGGCGGCTTTGAAGGTGATCAAAGTGAATTCTTTGAATCTCTCTTTGGTAGAGGTAAACATCGTCAAGGTGGCCGCAGCGGACAAGCGCGCCAAGGGATGAACTTCAAAGGGCAGGATCATCATGCCAAAATTTTGGTTGATCTTGCTGACGCCTATAACGGGGCTAAGCGCACGATTGCATTACATATGCCAACGCAAGATGCTAGTGGTCATGTGAGCACTCAAGAACGTAAATTGGATGTCAGTATTCCCAAAGGAATCAAAGCTGGTCAAAACCTGCGTCTCTCAGGGCAAGGTGGCCCCGGTATTGGCGAAGGCCCAGCAGGTGATCTCTATTTAGAAATTGATTTTCATCCAAATCCACTCTATCGAATTGATGGCAAGGATGTATCGATCGACATCCCATTGGCGCCGTGGGAGGCAGCCTTGGGTACCACTGTGAATGTACCGACACCAGCAGGCACTACTTTGGAATTAAAGATTCCAGCTGGGACTATTGCTGGCCGCAAGCTACGCCTTAAAGGTAAAGGCATTCCAAGTACGGAGCCTGGAGACTTATATGTAGTTCCCACGATTGCTTTACCACCCGCCGGAACCGATGCCCAAAAAGAAGCCTATCAAAACTTTGAGAAGGCTTTTGATTTCAACCCCAGATCTCACCTGAAGGGATGATGACCATGACGAAGATCAATACCACTTGGATTGAAGCAAGTATTGTTGAAAACGAAGTGCATATGAGCATTATGGAGCTCTCACACGCTTCTCGCACGCCTCAAGAATTGATTATGTCTTGGGTATCAGAGGGTGTCCTCAGTCCTGCAGGCTCATCCCCCGAAGATTGGCGCTTTAGTGGAGATTCCCTTAGAAGAGCCCAAACTGCAGCACATCTCACGCACGATTTAGAATTGAATGTTCCGGGAGTTGCTCTGGCCCTAGAGCTCTTAGATGAAATCGCTCAACTGCGTGCGCGCCTCAACCTGAAATAAGTCAACTCAAGACTCAGAACGGCTGAGCAACAACTCCCAGCGTTGCAGTTTTTGCTCTAGCTGTTCAGTAATCTCTGTTAAACGTGCTTGCAGGCTGGCAGCCAACTCAGGTTCATTCTTATAAAGATCTGGGTTACTCATTGCAATGCCGATATCGGCCTGCTCTGTTTCTAGTTTCTCAATTTGCAAAGGTAAAGCCTCTAACTCTTGGCGCTCCTTGCTATTGAGTTTTTGCACCCCACTCTTGATTGCTGGCTTTACTTCTACTTTAGGCGCTTGCTTGACCTCGGCTTTAGGCTCAACTTTAGATTCAGGTTTTGCAAGATTGGCACGAATTTGATCTGAGCGTGCTTTTTGGATCTTCCAATCTTCGTAGCCGCCCTCATACTCACGCCATAGTCCATCACCCTCATGAGAAATGATGCTAGTCACTACGTTATCCAAGAAATAACGATCATGGCTCACTAAAAATACAGTTCCTTTGTACTCTTGTAGCAATTGCTCAAGCAAATCTAAGGTATCAATATCTAAATCGTTGGTTGGCTCATCTAGAACCAACACATTTGCCGGTCTAGCAAACAAACGAGCAAGTAGTAAACGATTGCGTTCACCACCCGACAAAGTACTTACCGGAGAATTGGTACGCTCTGGTGCAAATAAGAAGTCGCTTAAATAACTCTTGACGTGTTTCTTATTGCCATTGATTTCAATCCACTCGCTACCTGGGCTAATGTAGTCCTCAAGCGAGGCATTGAGATCAAGACCTTCGCGCATTTGATCAAAATAAGCCACTTCAATGCGAGTACCCATCGTAGCGCTTCCTGAGTCAGGAGCAATAGTTCCTAGAATCAATTTCAGTAAGGTTGTTTTACCTGCGCCATTAGGGCCTAGTAAGCCCACTTTGTCGCCACGCAAAATCGTTGCCGTGAAGTCTTGCACAATCGGCCTGTCGTAAGATTTACTCACATTCTGGAGGTCCGCCACAATCTTGCCACTTCGATCGCCCGCTGAAACAGCCAACTTCACTTGGCCCATCTCATCTCTTCGCTCGGCGCGGCTGGTGCGTAACTTCTCAAGGCGAGCAATACGGGCGACGCTACGTGTCCGCCGAGCCTCAACACCCTTCCGAATCCACACTTCTTCTTGGGCTAACAATTTATCGGTTCTAGCATTAGCTAATGACTCAGCATTGAGCTCTTGTTCTTTGAGAAATTCGTATTGGGTAAAGTTACCAGGGTAGCTTCGTAAAATTCCACGATCAAGCTCCACGATTTGCGTACAGACATTATCTAAGAAAGCGCGATCATGGGTAACCAGAATGACAGAGCCTTGATATTCTTTTAAAAGCTCTTCTAGCCATGCAATTGAATCTAAATCTAGATGGTTAGTTGGTTCATCTAAAAGCAAAACATCGGGCATTTCTACTAAAGCGCGTGCAAGTGCCACACGCTTTTTGGTTCCACCTGATAGCGTGCTGATTTTAAGATCCGCTTCCAAATGCAATCGGTCAAGCGTCTCATGAACACGCTGCTCCCAATTCCAGCCACTGAGAGCCTCTAATTGAGACTGCACTTCATCTAAGCGATGGTGAGACGCATCATCCCATTCGCCTACGCTAAGCGCCTCATATTCCTCACGCAAAGCCTTGGCCTGGGCTACGCCCTTAGAGACTGCATCAAATACCGTCTCCTTAGCATCAAAGATAGGCTCTTGAGGAACATAAGCAATTCTCAGGCCTTGCTGATATTGCAAAAGCCCATCGTCCATTTTTTCAATGCCAGCTAAGATCTTCAATAAAGAAGATTTGCCGGTGCCATTGCGCCCAATTAAGCCAACGCGTTCACCTGATTCAAGTGAAAAAGCGGTATTTGCGAGGAGGTCTACGTGGCCGAAAGCCAGTTTTGCATCAGTAAGTACGATTAAAGCCATGGCGACATTATCGTCACTTCCAGAAAAGAGGGGATATTTCTGTAATTACTCAAAAAAGTAGAGCCCCTAAGGGGCTCTACCACAAGCACTAAGAACTCAATTCTTAGAACTTATAAGTCACACCTGCTGCTGGCATCCAAGGGTTTAAAGTCAATTTACCAATATTGCCGACACTAGCTAAGCCATTTTGGCCTGTTACGTTAGTGCTCATCGTTGCATATTTCAGATCCACGTTCATACCCCAATGTCTATCAAACATATAGTCTGCGCCAACTTGGCCTACGAAACCGAAACTGGATTGATCAACTGTTAAGGAATTATTATTGCCGCCAACTGAGAAGTTATTTCTGTTGCCGAAGATGGTGTAATTCACACCAGCACCAACGTATGGCTTGAAAGCACCGAGCTCGGTAATGTGATATTGAAGCAAGAGTGATGGTGGCAATGCAGTAATTGTGCCCGTTGGACCTGGAGTTAAATTAGAGTAGACATTTACACGTTGTGGGTAGGTCAACACCAACTCAGCAGCAATATTCTTTGTGAAGAAATATGAAACATCAAACTCAGGAATAATCTCGTTCTTTGCACGCACATTATTTTGCTGGACACCTGCGCCTGTAGAGGCGCCATTAGATTGGCCATTCTGAAATAAAACATCCACAGCACGTACACGAACCATCCATGGGTTTTCTGCTGCGGACTGGGCTTGTGAAGCCATGGGGGCTAAGGTGGCTATGGCAGCCATTGCTAGCGCTAGTGATTTAAGACGCATGATGAATCCCTCTTTCTGTTTTCAATTTCAATGAAACTATTTTCGAATTGACACCGAGAGAGTGATTTGATGTAAATCAAATGCAATGAGGCTGTGAATTTTTTATTGACTTAAAAGCAACAGTGTTTGATCGCTTATTTGATCTAGATCAAATAGGTTCTGATTTACGCTACAGATGAGCTTAAAGAACCTTGGAGTAAGAGCCTATGGCCTGCGATTCTCTGAGATGACGATCAAAAGTCATCGCAATACGTCTCGCCAGGAGTCGTCCTTTAATAGGGACGCGCATATTGACCCCCTGCCACTCTAATAAGCCAGCCTGCTCCAGACCTTTAAGCTCTTGGATCTCAGTCTTAAAGTAATTGGAGAAATCAATTTGATGAGCATCGGCAAATGCTTTGGTATTGAGTGCAAATTGGCACATCAACTCACCAATGAGTTCGCGACGCAATAAATCATCGTTATCTAATTGCATACCCCTGAGTACTGGCAGATGGTCGTGATCTAAGGATTCATAGTATTCATCCAAAGTACGTACGTTTTGAGAATAACAATCATCTATTTTGCCAATCGCAGATATTCCAAAAGCCAAGAGATCGCACTCTGCTTGAGTGGAATAGCCCTGAAAATTACGATGCAACCTTCCCTCTTTCTGTGCAATCGCCAATTCATCATTGGGTTTTGCAAAATGGTCCATCCCAATAAATACATACTCCATTTCTGCAAGCCGCTCGATCGTATTCGAAAGAATGCTTAATTTATCGGCTGCTAGCGGAAGATCAGCTTTAGAAATACGGCGCTGAGGCTTAAAGACATGTGGTAAGTGGGCATAGTTATAAACCGCCAAACGATCGGGATTCATCACCAATACCGCATCAACTGTCTCCTTAAAGGTCTCAGGTGTTTGTTTGGGTAGTCCATAGATCAAATCTACACTTCTAGACTTAAAACCATACTTTCTAGACCAGTCCATCACTGCTTGAGTCTCTTCAATGGTTTGCACTCGATGAACAGCCTCTTGTACTGCAAGGTTAAAGTCTTGTACACCCAAGCTAATACGGTTAAAGCCAAGCTCTGCTAATAAGGCAATATCTTTTTCAGCAACGCGCCGCGGGTCAATCTCAATCGAATATTCACCGCCGGGCAATAGTTCAAAATGCTCGCGAGTGTGCTGCATTAACTCAATCATTTCTTCATGTGAAAGAAAGGTTGGCGTACCACCGCCCCAGTGTAATTGGGTAATAGGAATTTTTTTCTGTGCGCCTAAGGCCTTACATACCATTGCCATTTCTTTAGCCAAGTACTTAATGTACTTAGCACTCCGGCCATGATCTTTAGTGATAATTTTGTTGCAGCCACAGTAATAGCAAATATTAGGGCAAAAGGGTAAATGAAAATATAAAGATAGCGCTTGATTTGCCGTGGCGACACGCTTTAATGCACTTAAGTAGTCTGCTTCACAAAATTCATTATGAAAACGGTCGGCACTCGGATAAGAGGTATAGCGCGGCCCATTAATATCAAATTTTTCCAATAACTCTGGATGAAATAAAACTTCTTTTTCTGTTGACGAGCAGGAATTTATTACAGGGTTCATAAATAACCAAGTATGGGGGAAGGATCTACTTTGATAAGTAATCTAATGCAAGTGCTTCCGCTACTTTAATCCCATCAACGCCAGCCGAGAGTATTCCGCCTGCATAACCAGCCCCTTCACCTGCAGGATAGAGCCCTTTAATGTTTAAACTTTGAAAATTGAGGCCACGGGTAATGCGAAGTGGAGAAGAGGTTCTGGTCTCTACACCTGTTAAAACAGCATCTTTCATGGAAAAGCCCTTGATTTGCTTCTCGAATGCCGGCAGGGCTTCGCGTATTGCTTCAATGGCATAGTCCGGGAGGCTGTCTGCTAAATCAGTTAAATGAACGCCTGGCTTATAGGATGGAATCACGCTTCCAAATTGCGTTGAAGACTTCCCTTCCAGAAAATCTCCCACTAATTGCCCAGGGGCCTCATAGGTTCCGCCCCCTAATTCAAAAGCCTTAGATTCAATTGCGCGCTGGAATTCGATCCCAGCAAGTGGACCACCAGGATAGTCAGCCGGAGTAATGCCCACTACGATGCCAGCATTCGCATTGCGTTCATTACGGGAGTATTGACTCATACCATTAGTCACAACTCGATTGGGCTCTGAGCTTGCTGCCACCACTGTGCCACCAGGACACATGCAGAAGCTATAAACCGAGCGGCCATTCTTAGCGTGATGAACTAACTTGTAATCAGCAGCGCCTATTAAGTCATTGCCAGCATGAGGCCCTAAGCGCGCCTTATCAATCAGCGATTGCGGATGCTCAATACGAAACCCTACTGAGAATGGCTTCGCCTCCATGAATACGCCTGCTGCATGCAAAGCTTCGAAGGTGTCACGTGCACTGTGGCCAAGTGCAAGTACTACATGGCTTGCAGGTAAATCACCATGGCCTTCAATTTTGACACCAGTGATTTGCTCATGTTGGATATCAAAACCAATCACTTTTTGAGAGAAGCGAATCTCACCGCCAAGATCAATGATCTCTTGACGCATTTTTTCTACTACGCCTACTAAACGAAAGGTGCCAATATGAGGCTTAGCAACGTATAGAATTTCTGCCGGGGCACCAGCCTTCACAAACTCGTTAATGACTTTGCGGCCATAAAACTTCGGATCTTTAATCTGGCTCCATAACTTACCATCTGAAAAAGTACCCGCGCCACCTTCGCCAAATTGCACATTCGATTCTGGGTTTAGTACATTCTTGCGCCATAAACCCCAAGTATCTTGAGTGCGCTCTCGCACCTTCTTGCCTCGCTCTAACACAATCGGCTTAAATCCCATCTGCGCCAAAATAAGCGCAGCAAATATTCCACAAGGGCCAAAACCAATAACTACCGGGCGTAATGATTTTCCTGTGGCAATAGACTCAGGCGCCTTGGCTTTAAAGTGATAACTCGTATCGGGTGATAGTCTGATGTGAATATCGCCATCAAACTTTTTAAGAATGGCTTCTTCATCCTTAACGGAGAGATCCACTGTGTAGATGAAAGAAAGTGTCGCATTCTTTCTAGCATCGTAGCTACGCTTAAAGATTTCAAAGCTGATTAAGTCTTTAGTAGATAAATTGAGACGCTTAAGAATAGCTGCTTCCACAGCTTCTGGAGCATGGTCGACAGGCAGGCGTAGTTCAGTAATGCGAATCATGAGGCTCTACAATACACAGTATTGAGACTTACTCTGCTTTTGCCCCTGAGCTTCTGACTACATTTGCCATGCGATCGAAATCTTTGACAAGCAGTTGATTGAATTCAGAAGGTGTCAGACTCCCAATTTCTATTCCCTGACGACGCATACGCTCAATGATGTCTGGCTGCTTGAGTAATTTCGCCATTTCAGTAGAAATTTTATTAGTAACCTCTTTTGGAGTCCCGGCTGGGGCTAATAAACCAAACCAACTATCAAATACATAACCCTTAACAGTATTACCAATGGGCGGAATGCCAGGCACAAATGGCGAAGGTTTCTCAGAAGATACCCCCAAGAAACGAATTCGGTTATCCGCTGCAAATGGCAGCGCAGCCACATTTGCAGCAATCACTGCCTGAGCCCGATTAGCGAGCAATTCGGTAATAGCATCGCCCGTCCCTTTAGTGGGTATATGAACTAAATCAATGCCAGCCATACTATCGAAATAGGCCATAGCCAAATGAGAGGCGCTGCCGTTGCCAGCGCTAGCGTAATTGAATCCACCAGGCTTAGCCTTTGCTAGAGCAATAAACTCGGCGACAGTCTTTGCTGGAAATTCAGTATTGGTCATCAAAACATAACTACTAGTGCCGACATAGGCTGCTGCCGTGAAATCTTCGATCGGATCAAAACTGAGCTTAGGGAATAAAGTGCCATTGATATTGTGACTAGCTGCAGCCATCACCAAGGTATATCCATCGGGGGCAGATTTAGAAACAATGCCAGTGCCAACGGTGCCACCAGCTCCCGCCTTATTTTCAACTAGGACTGATTGACCAAGCGCTTGGCCTAGTTCATTGGAAAAGGATCTCGCTAAGGCATCTTGAACGCTACCTGGAGAAAATGGCACGACGATCTTGATTGGCTTACTAGGCCAAACTTCCGCTGCTATGAGCAAATTTCCAAAACCAATAAAAATAAGTCCGACGACTAAGCGCAAGAAATAGAGGATTTTTCGAGTAGGCCAAGTATTCATAGATATTCCGCTTGAAAGGTCTAGTTTCCAAAATGATACTAGGAATATGAATAGCCCACTTTAGGGGCGATAATGCGGGATGGCTCTTCGCGCAACCATCCACAAAGCCGACCTTCACGTCGCAGATTCTGACCGCCATTACTACGGCAGTCACTCCCTGACCATTGCTAAGCACCCTTCCGAAACTGAGGAGCGGATGATGGTCAGAATTATCGCCTTTGCTTTACAAGCAAATGAGGATTTAGTTTTTACCAAGGGTTTAAGTGATACCGATGAGCCAGATCTCTGGATTAAAGATCTCACCGATGCCATCAAACTTTGGATTGAAATTGGTCAACCAGACGATCGTCGAATTCTGAAAGCCTGCGGTAGATCAGACCAAGTGATTGTGTATTGCTATGGTGGACATACCAGCAAAATCTGGTGGGATGGTATTGCTAACAAACTCACGCGTGCCCGTAATCTCCAAATTATTTCTATTCCAGCCGAACAAGCGAAAGAATTAAATAAATTGGTTGAACGCAGCATGGTTATTCATGTCAATGTTCAGGATGGTGAAGTTTATGTTTCTTCAGATCAAGGGCAAGTAACAATCACACCTGAAGTTTGGCGTAGCAATCAAGACTGAGTTATTCCTGGAAGATGAAATCCGTCGTCTTTGATACCAATGTTCTGCTAGATCTATTTGTCTTTAACGACTTTAGGGCGCTTCATTTAAAGCAGGCATTGCTTGATCAGCAAATCGAGGCGCTTGCGAGCCCCAAGACCCTAGAAGAATTTGCAGATGTAATCTCACGCCCTCTATTTTCTTTGGAGACGATGGAACAAGAGAAGATCTTGCTGCAATGGGCATCACTAGTTCGCGTCTTGGACGATCAAAGTCTATTAAGCTCCCCTTGGCGGTGCCAAGACCCAGATGATCAGGTCTTTTTGGACTTAGCCTTCACAGTCAGACCCTGCACCCTGATTAGTAAAGATCTTGAAGTATTGAAGTTTGCCGCGCATGCCGCAAAAGAAAATGTCTTGATTTCTGCTGACTACAAGTCTTTAGTCTTCTAAAGACTGAGCAGCCTGAGCAGCAATTTCAAATGATCTTAAGCGAGCGTGGTGATCAAAGATTTGTCCAGTCATGATGATTTCATCTGCCCCGGTAGCCTCTAGCCAGTGACGCATTTCTTTTTGAATCGTTTCTAGTGAGCCTACCGCAGAGACCTGCAAGGTGTGGGCTGCCGCTGCCTTCTCATGGGGCTCACAAAATTCATCGAGATTGGCTATTGGTGCGGGTAATTGACCGCGAGTATTACGCCTCATCCGCACTACATTTTGTTGTAAGCTCGTAAATAGGTGTGCAGCCTCTTCATCCGTATCAGCAGCCACAATATTCATCAAAAAAGCACAATAGGGTTTATCTAATTTATCTGAGGGCTTAAATAGCTCACGATAAATCTTCATCGCTTCTAACAATTGCTCAGGTGCAAAGTGTGAGGCAAATGCATAAGGCAACCCAAAATGGGCGGCCAGCTGAGCACCATAAAGGCTAGAGCCTAGAATCCAAATGGGCACCTCTGTGTTGGCGCCTGGGATTGCCTTAACGGATTGTCCGTCTTGAAGCGGACCCAAATAATGTTGCAGCTCGCGAACATCTTGTGGAAACCGATCATCACTCCCAAGCAGATCTCGACGTAAGGCTCGTGCTGTCATCTGGTCAGTGCCGGGCGCCCTGCCTAGACCCAGGTCGATTCTTCCTGGATAAAGAGACTCCAAAGTGCCAAACTGCTCTGCGATCACTAAGGGGGCATGGTTAGGTAGCATCACGCCACCAGATCCCACTCTAATATGTGATGTTCCTGCGGCTAAATATCCTATCAATACAGCTGTTGCAGAGCTCGCATTGCCTGTCATATTGTGGTGTTCGGCGACCCAGTAACGGGTATATCCCCATTTTTCAGCATGCTGGGCAACATCTAAGGAATTACGCAAGGCATCAGCTGCCGTAAAACCCGCAGGGATAGGAGATATATCTAGAATGGAGTACGGGATGGGATTTGCCATCTCAAGATCATACTGAGAAAGTACCTAGTTGACATGACTAAGCCCAAAATGGCCGCCCCCGATGAAGGACTCTTCAAGCCTGGCAATAAACTAAGACACAAAAAGACTGGCGGGTTCTATCAAGTAGTCTTACTGGCAAATATTGAAGCCTCTCTTGAGCCAGCCTACGTTTATGAGTCGATGCAATCTCATGATTTTTGGATTAGACCAAAAGCAGAAATGGAAGATGGGCGCTTTGAGCTCGTCACAGAATAAAAAGGCAAATCAAATGAGTGATGACCGTATTACGAATTTAGAAATCAAACTCAGCTTCACTGAAGATCTCATCGAAAAACTGAATGAGACCATCTATAAGCAGCAGCAGCAAATTGAATTTCTATACCGTGAGCTAAAAGCCATTAAAGAACAAGCTAGCAGCTCTGGTGGTAGCAATGGCAGCCTCCAAGATGAAATCCCCCCGCATTACTAGGTGACTGATAAGATGGTTCAATAGGCAGCACTCTATAAACTTCTCGCCAGAAGAAAAGGAAAAACATCATGAGTAACTTAACGCTGTTTTTGGTGCAATGGGGCTTAACCTCTCTATCCCTTTGGGTAGCGAGCTATATTTTTAGTGGCTTACGCTTTGCCGATGGAGGCTCACTACTTATTGCTGCCTTACTCCTAGGTTTTGCCAATGCCATCGTTAAACCACTGCTCATTCTATTCACGCTGCCTTTGACAGTCATCACGATGGGTTTATTTTTGCTCGTCATTAACGCTTTAGTCTTAATGCTGGTATCGGCTCTTGTTAGCGGCTTTACGATTTCCAGTTTCTGGACTGCACTCTTTGCGAGTATTTTTATTTCTTTATTTAGCCTCTTTATCAGTGGCTTAGTTTTCTAAAGACTAAATCAATTAGGCGCAGGGTAAATATCGGCCCAAGAGTGCATTGCTGTTTTACAGGGCTGCCTCTTGGTGCTGACAGATTTGGCATTCTCAGCAGCAATACTCATTCCTGCAGTCAAAATTCCCAAACCGATTGAAACTGCGCTATTCACCACACCTTCCTTATTAATGCCAGCCTTTGGATCTTGTAAGGTTCCTTCGAGCTGCACTAAGCTACCTAAGTTAACCCCCGTAGTGATGCCAGATCTCTGATGGGGATCAATCTTTAGATTAATTGCTTCAGTATTGAGGTTGAGCGTTCCCGATAAAGTAATGTCTAACTTATCAGTCTCCACTCCAATCGAATCCTTGATATTGATCATGCCATTACTCACGGGCAAATAAGCAACCGCACACTCTAAGATAGTTTGATTACTTTGCTTACGCATGGGATTTAAGGTATCCATGATGGTGACGGCTAAATCGCCTGCAGCATTCAATAGGTCAGAGTCGATGCGGGCATTGCCTACAGTCATTTGCACTACACCATTTGCAGCTCCCATAATCTGATGCAAGCTTTTACCTTTGCCAGATAAATTCAAGGCAATTTGAGCATCTCCCCCACTCATCTTGGCACTTAAATCTCTGCTAGCAAGCACTTGCTCCACCGTAAAACCTTTGGCAAGCGCCTTAATATTTACTGCTGGAGCAGCACTACCGATCTGTGCAAGTGAAATTTGTGCCTGGGCTTGCCCTTTGCCCAACTGAAATTTCAGGTCATCAATATCAATCCTATCGCCCTTAAATGCAATGCTGCCCTTCAAATCTTGCAATAAGGTTTTATCTGGCAAGCTTAGCTGGGTAATTTTTAGTGCAATCTTTCCATTAGCATTTGGTAGCAAATCAAATGGCAAAGGAGCATCACTAAAGAAATATTTTCCTTGGCTCTCTGTGGACTTCACTGCTGCTGGTTTTCCAGCCGAGGATACAAGAGATGCTGCCGCTAAGGGAGCTAAGTCAAACGAAGTAGACTGCAGCTGGATATCGAATGTTGGCAATACCTTAGGGGCCTTATCAATCTTCCCTGAAATATCCAAAGACTTTCCATTGAGTGTGAGCGTCAAATCAAGATTTGTCTTGACGGGATTTTGGTCCCAATTCATGATGACCTGACGCAGTGAGCCCACCTTCCCCTTGAGACCCACCTTGTAATTAGCGTACTGGAGATCGAGCAAGATAGCGGTCTTAGTACCACCGCCGGTTAATGAAAGCTTCGGTATCTCTATTAACTTCACAGGGTTATTACCATCTTGATAGCTAATGCGTGCGTCAGAAATATAAACGGTATCAATGGCCACAAAAGTACTGTCATCAGATGATTTCTGAGGCGGGCTACTGGTAGCAGCTTTTGAATCGGCTGGTCTTGCTGGTAGCGTTAAATCCCAATTACCTTTCCCTGACTTGTTGACCTCCAAGTGGGCCTCTAGTCCAGCAAGGTGAATGCTACTAATTTCTACATTTCCTAGAAATAATGGAAATAGCTTTACCTCGAGCTCAATATGCTTTAACACTAGCATTTGAGATTGACTTGCCCATGCTGCATTGCTGAGGGTCACTTGCTCAGCCTTAACACCAATTGAGGGGAAAATATTGAGGCTTACTGGCCCTGCAATTTTAAGATCTCGCCCCGTTGCATCTTTCACAGCAGAGCTAAGCAACTGGGTTAATTGTGTTGGATTGACAGATGATGCGGCATACCAGGCACCCAAGCCTCCTAAGGCCAAGATAGCAGCAAAGATGATCAGAATAATTTTGAGGGTTTTACGCATTGCGCATTCATTCTATATCGAGCTTATCAAGTTGGTAAGCCCTAGACTAAAATATGGATGTTTAGCGGTCCTCCCTTGTCATAAGGAGGACAAACCCCATATAGCCAATATTAAAACTGCAAGGAACTTGCAGTAATATCTATAAGCACTTAAGCATATTCACACCAAAAGAAGGGTAATAAACCATGGCTACAAAGAAGTCTCCAGCAAAAAAGAAAGTAGCTACTAAGGTGGTAAAAAAAGCCTCTACAAAGAAAGCCGTTAAAAAAGTTGCTGCTAAAAAGGTGACGAAAAAAGTAGCAACTAAGAAGCCGGCTAAAAAGGTAGTGAAAAAAGTGGCAGTCAAGAAAGCTCCTGCTAAGAAACCAGCAAAGAAACCAACAGCCAAAAAGTCAGCATCAAAATCTACCAAGGTAGACCAATATGGCCTAGAGAAAGATGATGAGTTTTATGGTCTTTACTTTGCCAAATCTACTAACAAAGGTTTAGTAGAGGTGAAACCTTGTACCTTCACCTTGATGTATTGGTGGAAAGGTTTACTTGGCTATCCTGACATGATCGAGATTTCCAAAGGCAGTGATACTGCAATGCTGCAGTTTGAATCTACTTTTGGTGGTGGCGATTCTGGTGAAACAGAATTAACCGAGCAAGATGTTCTCGATATTGATCACATCATCGAAGTAGATGAGCAAGAAATGCTAATCTCGCTCTACTCCTATGTGCCCATCCCGGTTCCAGATAAATTGATTGGCGCATTGGGCTTGGCTATTCTGAACATCAATCCAGAAACCCGCTACGGCAGCCTTGAGTTATGCACTACGGAAAATGAAGAAGGCGCAACAGAGCATTTCTTACGTTATCGTGCGGCAACCTACTTGCGCGGCATTAAATCTGGAAAAGTGGAAGCAATCGAGAGTATGGTCACCAATGGCTCTGAGTTCTTTGGGCTGGCTTTGGATGCCATGTGCGTCAATAAGTCGATTAAGAAGTGGTTATTAAGCTAATTAATTAACTGCAGCAAGACTTAATCACAACTTATCTGCAGATGTAGATATATGTCATCGGAAAACGGTCATTGACCGTTTTCCTACCCCCAGCAGCTACCGCATTCTGCTTTCCCAACTTCTTGCATTCTGCCAAAGCCATTTCCTGAGTCTCACTCTCTTTAGCGCCTGCTGGAGCATGCACTCCAATCGCACCATCTGATTGCTTGTATACCCCAAACTCACGTTCTGGAGTCCCACAAGCAGTCAAAGCAAAAATAATAATGAAGGATAAGTAAGCAGTAATTTTCATTTGAGAATTCATGATTGAGAATCATTTCATTCTATGCCAGAAAATATAAATATGTCCCTTTAAGATGTCTTTTTAGGTATCTATTAAGTAATATTGCTGATAGATTCACAACATGTTTAGTAAAACCCATGAATTAATGATTGGTAGCATCTTTACCTTACGCACTTGGTGCAAGGATCACCTGCCAACTGAAAACTCTCTGATTGCCTACGATTTAATTCTTGTTCTAGCAATTAATAACTACGCTAAAAAATAATATCTCAATCAAAGAGCTCTTTGCCTCAGTCCCTCACTCCTATACGGCTGTGCGTGGACACTATCTCAGATTTATAAATGACGGCTGGATTGAGCACTATTCAGATGAGGCTGATCAACGCATCAAATATGTTCGTCCAACTGCCAAGCTGGCTAAAACAATGAATGACTACGCGGCAGAGGCTCATCAAATCTTAATGAAAAATATAGCTTAGTTTTTGGCGGAGAGGGAGGGATTCGAACCCTCGGTACCTTTGACAGTACGCCTGATTTCGAGTCAGGTACATTCGACCACTCTGCCACCTCTCCGAACCGAAGAGCAATTATAGCTTCGGGGTTATTTGTAAAGGGCTAAGTTAGATTGGCTTGAGGACTATCAAGCCACCCAAATAGGGTTGTAG
>Ga0194037_1000540_pt1 | contig 29175 bp, 25 predicted proteins | sample JunL306m_MetaG_FD_148653 | JGI IMG/M metagenome (GOLD analysis project Ga0194037, IMG submission 148653) | Anoxic zone freshwater microbial communities from boreal shield lake in IISD Experimental Lakes Area, Ontario, Canada - Jun2016-L304-6m | ecosystem: Environmental > Aquatic > Freshwater >...
GTTCAAGCGGCGAGGTCAACCCACGCGCCCGAGTGCAGGTGGTTCGGGTCGGCACGGCACCATCGGAATCCCCGGTTGCCTGCATAAAGCGGCGATGGCTCGCCGCAGTCCAAAGCGCCCCCGGGCCTCGCTCAATCGAAATCCTCGATGGCCATGCGCACCGGCTTGCCGGCCACCACATCCAGGGCTTCGATTTCGCGCATCGCGGCGACGAAGTTTTTCTCCAGCGCCTTGTGGGTGAGGAACACCACCGGCACTTGCTCGCCGGCGTTTTGTTCCTTCTGGATGAGCGAGGCGATGCTGATCTGGTTTTTGCCCAGCACATGGGCGACCTGCGCGATCACATCGGGCTGGTCCTTGAGCGAGAGCCGCAGGTAACACCGGATCGATAGATTCTCGGCGCTGCGCACCGGCAGGGTCTCGTGCTTGAGCAGCCAGGCACTGCAATCGCCCTTGCCGGCGGCGGCCTCCATGATGTCGCCAATGACCGCGCTGGCGGTGGGCAGGCGGCCCGCTCCGCGGCCGTAATAGAGCGTGCTGCCGACCACGTCGCCCTCCACGAACACCGCGTTGAACGAGTCGTGCACCGAGGCTAACAGGTGCGTCTGCGGCACCAGCGACGGCTCGACGCGCATTTCAATCTCGCCATTGACCTCGCGGATCACGGCTAACAACTTGATCCGGTACCCCAGCTCGGCGGCGTATTGGATTTCGCGGTGCGACAGGCCGCGGATGCCTTCGATGGTGAACGCGTCCATGGGCACCGGCGCGCCGTAGGCCAGCGAGGCGAGCACGACGGCCTTGTGGGCGGTGTCGATGCCGTCGATGTCGAGGTCGGGCGGGGTTTCGGCATAGCCTAACTTTTGGGCGTCGGCGAGCACGGTGTCGAAATCCAGGCCCTCGCGCTCCATCCGGGTGAGGATGTAATTGCAGGTGCCGTTGAGGATGCCATACATGCTTTTGAGGCGGTTGCCCACCAGCCCGTCGCGCAGCGCGCGCAGCACCGGGATGCCGCCGCCGACGCTGGCCTCGAAATACAGTCCCGCGCCGCTCTTGGCGGCGGCCTCGAAGAGCTCGCGGCCGGCCTCGGCAAGCAAAGCTTTGTTGGCCGTGACCACCGGCTTGCCGTTTTTGAGCGCGCGCAGCACGAACTCCTTGGCCAGCCGCAGCCCGCCGATGAGCTCGACAATCACGTCGATGTCCGGGTCGTCGATCACGGCGAGCGCGTCGGTGGTTAGAAGCGACGCGTCCACTTTCACGCCGCGGTCGCGGGTGATGTCGAGGTCGGCGATTTTGCCGATGGTGGGCAGGATTCCGGTGCGCTGTGCGATGAGTTCGCCGTTGTTGAGGATGGCCTCGACGACGCCCGCGCCGACGGTGCCGAATCCCAGGATGCCGATCTTGATGGTTTTCATGTGATGGATGTTAGGAAGTCAGGTGTTGCCGCTGCAGGAACAGGTCGATGCCGTCGACCAGGGCCAGCCAGCTCGCCTCGATGATGTTTTCCGAGACCCCGACGGTGCCCCAGTGGGACTCGCCGTCGGTGGACACGACCAGCACGCGGGTTTTGGCCGCGGTGGCGTCGTGGCCGTCGATGATGCGCACCTTGTAATCGACGAGCGAGACGCCGGCGATTTCCGGATAGAACGGCAGCAGCGCCTTGCGCAGCGCCAGGTCCAGCGAGTTGACCACGCCGCGGCCTTCGGCGACGGTGAGCTCCGGGGTGCCATGGACGGCGAGTTTGACGGTCGCCTCGCAGACCGGCGGGTGGCCGTCGCGGTATTGGCGGAAGCTGGTGTGGTATTGGGTGAGCTCGAAGGGTTTCTGATAGGCCCCGAGTTCGCGCCGGATCAGCAGTTCGAGCGAGCCGCCGGCCGCTTCGAACGAGTAGCCCTGGTTTTCGAGCAGCTTGACGCGTTGCAGGATGGCGGCGGCCTCTGGCGATCCTTGGGCGAGCGGGAACCCGAGTTCCTCGGCCTTGCTGAGGATGTTGGCCTGGCCGCTGAGTTCGGACACCAGGATATTTTGCTGGTTGCCGACGCTGGCCGGTTCGATGTGCTCGTAGCTGCGGGCGAGTTTGCGCACGGCATTGACGTGCATGCCGCCCTTGTGGGCGAAGGCGGTGCGGCCGACAAATGGGGCGCGGGCGTAGTGCGGGTTGTTCGACACGTCGTCGACGAAATACGCCAGATCGCGGAGTTTCTCCAGGTGGGGGACCACGCTGAGTCCCATCTTGAGCTGGAGGATGGGGATCACGGACGTCAGGTTGCAATTGCCGGTGCGTTCGCCGTAACCGTTGATCGTGCCTTGGATCTGGGCGGCACCGGCCTTGACTGCGGCGAGGGCGTTGGCGACGGCCAGTTCGCAATCGTTATGGGTGTGGATGCCAAACGGCGTGCCGGGCAGCCGCGCCTTGACCGCCAGGCAGATCTGCATGATTTCAGAGGGCAGGGAGCCGCCGTTGGTGTCGCAGAGCACCAGACACGACGCGCCGCCGGCGGCCGCCGCTTCGAGGGTGGCCAGCGCGTGCTCCGGCGAATCCTTGTAACCGTCGAAAAAGTGCTCGGCGTCATACACCACCTCGCGGCCGTGCTGGACGAGGTGAGCCACCGTGTCGCGGATCATCGCCCGGTTTTCCTCGACCGTGGTGCGCAGAACCTCGGTGACCTGCAACTCCCAGCTTTTTCCAAAAATGGTGACGACTGGAGTCCCGGCTTCCAGCAGCAGGCGCACCTGCGGGTCGTCTTCCACTGCCAGGCCGGCACGGCGGGTCGAGCCGAAGGCGGCCAGCTTGGCGTGTTTGAGTTGGAGCTTCTTGGCCTCCTGGAAAAACACGATGTCTTTCGGGTTGGAGCCGGGCCAGCCGCCTTCGATGTAGTCGATGCCGAATGCGTCGAGGTGTTCGGTGATGCGCAGCTTGTCGAGGCCGGACAGCTGGAACCCCTCGCCCTGGGTGCCGTCGCGCAGGGTGGTGTCGTAGAGAAATACTGGTTTGGCGTTCATCGCTGGGGGCGGGACGCTAACGCCTGATCCGCCGATGGGCAAGGCGGAAGGGCTCGGAGATCGGGGATTGGGAATTTGAGATCTGAGATCTGAGATTTGATTTGCGGCGGCGGTCGGGATGGACGACCCGCTTGGTGGATGACGCCGATTCTGGAGGATTTCTTTGCACAGGACCCGCTGGCCTGCGCCCGCAGGCTGATCGGATGTCAATTTGTTTGGCACGGCTGTGAGGGGCGCATCGTGGAAACCGAGGCCTATGATGCGGCGGATGATCCGGCGTGCCACACGTGGCCGCGGCCACAGCGCGCAATCGTAGGCGCGCTGGTGACAGCGCGCGGGGGCCGGCGCGTTCTGACGAACGCGGCCACAGCGCGCAATCGTAGGCGCGCACGACATAAACGCTCATTTGCGCGGCCTGCGGGCTGTTGAGGACGTTGGCCGCCATCGGCGCGCCGATCGGGATCTGGGCGCCAGGGTGCAAATCTTGACGAAATCACCCATCCCGAGGAACCCACTCATTGGGGAATAGCCTTCACTTGCCTGCGGCCTTGAGCTGCAGCACTTCCTGGGTCTTGGCCACGATCGCGTCGGAGATCATCTTGTAGGCCGGGCCGGACCAATGGTATTCATCACCCGCGGCGAGTTCCAGCTTGGCGGCAAGCGGGGTATACATGTCGATGACCTCGACCCCTTCCTCTTTCATGACTTGTGCGGAGAGGCGGTTGATGCGCAGCACGACGGGGTTTTTGTCACCCAGGGCGTCCACCGGCTTGCCGGGTTCGCTGCGTCGCGCGGTGTGCGGCGTGGTGGCGATCCAGATCAGCTTGGCGTGGGGCGCGCCGGTCTTGAAGCCGCGCACGATGGCGCGCTGGGTGTCGATGATCTGCTGATCGGTGGCCTTTTCCGGTGTCCAGGACAACGAGTGCAGCCCGTTATTGAAAAAGATGAGGTTGAAGTCGGCGATCGATGCGCCCTGCTGGATCAGCCCGTCCACCTTTGGGCTGGTGTATCCGATGAAGTGGCTCCAGTGATAGGCGTAGACGCTGCCTTCCAGCGCGGGGATGAGATATTGGCGGTAACCGCCGGAAATCGAGTCACCATAGAAAAGCAGCTTGGGACGCGCTGCATCAACTATGGTGGGCGCGTCAATCATCCAGTTCTTGCCGATGATGGCGCCGCGCGGTTCGGCTATTATTTTCTCCAGCGGTGACTTATAGGAGAAGTCCGACCCGTAGACCCTCAGCGCTGAAATCGTCGCCGAGCTGAATGGTTTTTCCCGCGGCAGCAGTTTTTTACCCACCCACATCGGTTCGTCATTGGGCAGCAGCATCGTGAAATACTGCCCGCCCGGCGCATCGTTGAGGTAATAAGACGGGCTGCCTTTACGGACGGCGACCGTGAAGGTGTAGGGCGTGTTCGGCTGGAGATTCATGCGCAGGCCGCCGATATGCATGCCGTTGATGATCGGCTGATAAACCTTGAAGTTCGGGCTGTTGATGCAGGTGAGTCCGAGCCCGGTGTCCTCGCCGTCAGCGCGTTGCTTCAACAACACATTCAGGCTGGTGTCGTCGGAAAGTTCAGGGAGTGAGACGGTGACCTGGACGGTGAAGTTTTTCTGGTCAGGGAACGCCGCGGCCGGCACCCCGAAATAATTCTCGCCGCCGACGGTCATGGAGCCGTCCGCGGCGCGGGTGGTGCCGTGGTTGAGCTCTTCGGGGATCTGGTCCTTGGTCAGATCCCAGAGTGGCACCTGCGCCGAAAGCGTGAGGGGGAGACCGAGAAGGCTGATGCAGGCGAGTGCTCGTTTCATGTGGCGACGGTTCTAACTCCATCGCCTTCGGACTGTCAATTGGTAACACGACGGGTAACCCGAAGGGCTAAGGTCGTTGTCCCTTTGCACATAAGGAGGGTGGTTTTCATGCATATGAGAGAGATGCGCGCCACAGCGGAAGCATTGACGAACTCCGCCCAGGCGGAATCGTAGCGTGCAAGCCCCGCGGCGTAGTTGTCCTTGCAGCCATTAGCCGACCAACCAGCGGAGAATCGGCGGCAGCGCCGCATTCCACGCGTGGGCCATGGCACAGCGGATGACCGCATCCTCATCGTCACGGCGGGGAAACTGATGCTGCTCGCGCACCTGGCGGGCGGTCCGGACGATGGCCGCAAGTTCAGGGGCCAGCGCCAGCAGTCCCGTCACCGCGGCCAAGGCGGTCGCCCCTAGCAGAATGGCGATGGCGCCCAGCACCGGGATTTTGCCCACGATCACCGCCAATACGGCGACGACCCCGCTCAGCGGTGGCACGGCGGCGCCGAACCGCTGGCTTTTGTCGCGCGAGGCGGTGGCTTTGGGGTCCCGTTGCCGCCACTCGGCCAGCGCCTTGAGGCGCAGTTGCCGGCCGAATTCGCCGGCGGACTCTTCGGCCCGGTGCACCATGGCGGTGTCGCCGGGCGGGGGCAGCCAGCCGCCCAGGTCGCAGCGGCACAGGCGGCTGCCGTCGCCGGCTAACACCCGCTCGCCAAACCACCAGCGGGCGGCCAGCGCGAGCGCGAGTGGAATCAGGGAAAATAACAGGAGTAAGCGCAACATCGGAGCGGCGCGCCAGGTGGACGCCGGGGCAGCCTGCCTGCCGTCAGCAGTTTTGGCCATCCCGAAAGGATTTTCTCCGCGATCGTAGCCGGAGCGCCAGTCTCCAGACTCGCCTGACAAGGCAACACGCGGAGGTGGGATTCCGGCTTCGCAGGTTGCGTCATGGTTGCTGCGGCGTGACGAGGTGGGTGCCGCCTCAGGCGTCGCTCCGCGACGCGGCATGCATCCGATCCGATAGACCGTGGGTTGAAACCCACGGCTACCATCAAGGGTCGCTCCGCGACCGGAATCATTCATCGGGGCGGATGGCATCGGGCGTGTCGATTGACCGATTGACCGATTGACCGATTGACCGATTGACCGATTGACCGATTGACGATGAGCGATTGGCATGGCGGGCCGGGGCAAGATGGTGGAGGGTGGGGCGTGCTGAAACCCCGCTGCGAGCGAAGTGTGTTGGATGGCCGGGCGGGGTTCCGCACCGCGCTGGCGCGGTGGTTTGCGCGCCACGGCAGGGATTACCCGTGGCGGCGGACGCAGGACGCGCATGCGATCCTGGTGTCCGAGGTGATGCTGCATCAGACGCAGATCGCGACGGTGCTCGGGAAAGGGTATTACAGCCGGTTTCTGGCGGCCTTCCCCGACTTGCAGGCGCTGGCAGCGGCGGATGACGCGGCCTTGCTTAAAGCTTGGGAAGGCCTCGGCTATTACCGGCGGGCGCGCCAGCTGCGTGCCACGGCGCGGGCGGTGCTGGCGGATTTCGGCGGCGAGTTTCCGCGCGAGTTGCCGGAGTTGATGCAACTGCCCGGGGTCGGACGCTACACGGCGGGGGCATTGCGGGCGTTTGCTTTCGGGGCTCCGGCGGTGCTGGTGGACGGCAACGTGGCGCGGGTGCTGGCTCGGCTGATGGATTTTACCGGACCGGTCGATGAGTCCGCCGGGCTCAAACAAATCTGGAGCTGGGCCGCTGAGTTGGCGGATGGCAAGCGGCCGCGAACCTATCATGCGGCGCTGATGGAACTGGGGCAGGTCGTCTGTCGGCCCGGGGTGCCGGCCTGCGAGCTGTGCCCGGTGGCGCGGTATTGCCTGACCCGCGCCCCACAGGATTTGCCGGTGAAGGCCCGCAAAACCACGATCACCGCGGTGGACGAGCACGCGCTGTGGCTGCGCGATGGCGCGGGCCGCTTGTTGCTCCACCACGAGGGGGGGCCGCGCCGCACCGGCTTGTGGAAGCTGCCGACGCGCGACGCCGCGGCGGTTTCGCACCTGCCGGTCCTGATAGAACAGTGCTACTCGATCACCCGCTACCGGGTGCGCTTGATGGTGCATGACGGCCATGCGCCCGGCGCGGCGGCGCACCCCGGTGTCGGCGACGCCTGGCGGGATCCCGCGGAGGTGCCTTCGTTAGCCATGGCCGCGCCGTTTCGGCGGGTGGTCGAGCGATTGTTGGCGGATTTTTGAAATCAGGTGACGAATCGTCCCGTTTATGCTTTGTTCGTGTCCGATGGACAGGATCACGCGGATGTTGGGAGCTTTGTTAGCAGGGTGCTTGGTCCAGGCGTGTTCGGTCGTGCCGCCGCCGGACCCGGCGATTCCGGGTCCGCAGGCCCGCACCCTGGTCCGGCAGCGGGCGAGCGTGGTGGTGGTGACCTCTCGCGCTGACTTGACTCACTGGCTGAACCGCAAGTTTTCGCCGTCGCGGGCCACCTGTGATGCGGACGGCGGGTCGGCCACGCCGATTTCCCCGGACGGGTATTTTCTGACCGCTGACCACGTTTTGGAGCGGATTGCCGGGCGCAATGTGTTTGTCCTGTATGGCAGCGGTGCGCGCCTGACGCCGGTCAAGGCGCGCGTGGTTTGGCGTTCGGGCGGAGCGGATCTGGCCCTGTTGCACATTCCAGTGAGCACCGCCGCCTATTACCACTGGACGCCTGCCGGGAGTTGGCTGCCGGAGGGTAGTCGGGTGATCCATGGCGGCATTGCCACCGGTTCCGCGTCCGCGTCGGGCAAGCTGGCCACCTCGCTGGCGCCGGAGGGGGCCTTCACCGGCGACCGCAAATTCAAGATCGACATTCCGTTGCAGCCCGGTGACAGCGGTGGCCCGGTGGTGGATGCCCATGGTGCGCTGGTTGGCATCAACTCTGCGGTCGAGTATCTGGTGCCGATGGAAACCGCATTTTTCGTCGATTCAGAAGCCAGTCGCCCGAACCTCCGTCGGCTCGAGTCCCGGCTGCGCACGGATCGCGCCCGCAACAGTCCAACCCTTCGGTCGGTGGAGTGACATCATGCAGCGATTTTCACACCGGACGCGTCTGGCCGCGGCAAGTGCCTGCTTGCTGCTGGGCGCATGTGCGCATATCGAACCCTCGTGGGTTCCGTTCAGCGCGGCGGCGCAGGCGCAGGATCAAATCATGCTGGTCAGGAAGGCCCCGCCCTCGTTCGGGTTCATGCGCTTGGAGTCGCAGTTGCCAATTTACCCGGACCTGGCGGTGTTCGTTCAGACGCGGGGGCTCCCTGATTTCCTGGCGGAAACCGGTGATCACGACCAGCATTACCTGATTTTCTACTACCTCAAGGCGCGCCAGGCCTATGCCTGCCGCACCCGACCGGGGCGCTCGGGGGCGCTGGAGTTCGCCGGTCCCTACCCGGTCACTCCCGGGGAGTATCGGTTGCTGGATGCGTTTCGGCGCGGGCTGTGCCGCTAGCCTCCCGAGGCACTCGTGATTCATTCATGCATTCAAGGAGCGGCGGAATCCGTCCGCCGATGTCCTTGGCAAGTCAATGAAGCGAGAGGATCGCTGAACATTGCCCCTCACATGGGCATGGGCGATCAGATATCGCCCTTCCTTGTACGGAACGGCATCCATCACCACGCCATCGAATTTTTTGGACCCGGCATTTTCCTTCTTGCGCGGGTGGGCGCAGCGGCTAGCTTGACGCGGATCACAACGGGTTTTCCGGAGTGCTTCACATTATAACCCGGGACGTTCGTCCCATCCCAATAAACCAACACAAAGCAGCAAATACATGAAAGCAAATCCCAGAATGCGCAGTGGTTTCACCTTGGTGGAACTGCTCGTGGTTATCTCCATCATCGCCACGCTGGCGGGAGTCGGCGTGCCGGTCATCATCGCCCAGAAAAAGAAGGGAGATCGCTCGGAAGCCATCTCCAATATCAAGCAGGTCGGCCTGGCCATGTTCAGCTTCGAGACGGACTATACCAGCTATCCATGCGACAGCACCGGCACGACGATTGATACTGCCAGCTCCGGTGGCACCGATACCGCCTCGCAGATCCAGTTAAGCTATGCTAACTCCAACGGATTTTTCCTGCAGTTGATCAAGGCGGGCTTCATCGACACCGAAAAGTCGTTCTACGCCAAGGCGAGCTACACCAAGAAGCCGGACAACGTGATGACCGGCACTAATGCTCTGGCGGCGGGTGAATGTGGCTTTTCCTATGTGATGGGAGCGGACAAGAGCACGCCGTTGGTGAGCTCGGGCAATTCCGGTCAGGTTTTGCTGTATGCCTCCTCATACAAGAAGCCGAGCGGCGGCACGATTGATACCCAGGGAAAATGTGATCCCGATGTGTATGACAAAAAAGCGGTGATGCTGCGCCTCGACAACAGTGCCACGGCGGAAACGATCAAGCCAAGTGACCAGACCGTGATTTCCGGCACCAGCACCCCGATAGTGGTCTTTGCTACCGGCACGAATACGGTTTGGGGAACTACAACCCTCACGCACATGGTTCCCACCTCGAGATAAGCTTCGGTTCAGCTGCTAATTTGCGGTCTGATTCTTTGACCGGGGACCCGCGAGGGTTCCCGGTTTTTTTTGTGGATGGGGGCGATGCCACCCGCTGGGTGGAGCGGCCTCGATGAGACCGCAGCCCATGGGTGGACCCGAGGGTGACGGATGGGTTGGGCTGTGGGCCGGACTAGGGCGGCATGGATCATTTCTGCGGCATGCGGCCTCATCGAGGCCGCACCACCTGGCTAAGAGGGCCACGGGCGGATCTCTCGTCGCGGCGCTTGCCAGTTGCCTCAGGGTGGCTATTTTGGCCGCTGTGAACGATGCGTTTCCTATTTCGCCGCCGCGGGCGTGGGCGGAGATCAACCTGGCGGCTTTGAAACACAACCTCGAGGTCGCCCGCGCCGCATCTGGCGGGGCGCTGATGGCGGTGGTCAAGGCCGGGGCTTACGGCCACGGGTTGGAGGAGGTGACCCAGGTGCTGGCAGCATCCGAGGTCGCGTTTTTCGGGGTCGCCAACGCCGGCGAAGCCCGCCGGATCCAGCAGGCCGGGGTGACCACCCGCTTGTATTTGCTAGGTGCGACCTGGGCGGGCGAGCGCGAGGAAATCGTGGCGCGCGAGTGGACGCCCTGCCTGTCCACGCTCGCGGAGGCGGAACATTTCAACCGCCTGGCGCAAGCGGCGGGCAAGCGGCTCAAAGTCCATCTGGCGGTGGACACCGGCATGGGCCGGGGCGGGTTTCTGCCCGACTATCTGCTGGAATCGATGCCCGAGCTCGAGCGCCTGGCGCATTTGGAGATCGAGGGCATCGGCTCGCATTTGCCGTCGGCCGACGAGGACGAGGAGTTCACCCGCGGCCAGATTGAATGTTATCGGCAAATCGTCGAGCGACTCGGCGGGGCGGCCCGGTTCAAGTGGCGGCATCTGCTCAACAGCGCGGGCCTGCTAGCCTACGAGCGCGACGGGTGCAATCTGGCGCGGCCCGGGCTGATGCTCTACGGGGTGTCGCCGCTGCCCGGCTTCCAGCAACAACTGGCCACCGTCATGACGCTCAAGGCGCGGGTCACGCTGGTGCGCACCTTGCCTGCCGGTCACGGCGTGTCCTACGGGCGCCAGTTTGTCACCACCCGCACGACCCGGGTGGCCACCATTGGCATCGGTTACGGTGACGGCTATCCGCGCTCGGTCTCCGGCCAAGGCGCGGAGGTGGCAGTGAACGGCCGCCGGTGTCCGATCCTCGGGCGCGTCACCATGGACCAGCTGATGGTCGATGTGACCGCGGCGGGTGAGGTCAACGAAGGCGACGCCGTGGAGATGTTCGGGGCGCAGATCCCGGTGGCGGAGATCGCCGCCAAGGCCGGCACCATCATCTGGGAGATTTTCACCGGCATCACCCCGCGGGTGGTGCGCTGTTACACCCACGGGTTACCTGGGTAACACCGGCACGGCGCGCGGCGGCTTCTCCATGAAGCCGCCGTTTTGGGCCAGCGTGTGCTTAATGAGAAACCAGATCGCGATCGCCAGCAGGAGTGAGAGAATCTTGGCGATCCGGTGGCTCGTTAGGTTGAATTTCATGGGTCGGTTTGCCGGAGAAGAAGATCTCGGCGATTTTGGCGCGGAATTGCTTTTCGGTGAGATTGCGCTGGAGGGTGCCGTTCTCGCAGATCGAGATCCCGCCGGTTTCCTCGCTGACGACCACCGCGATGGCGTCGGTGCGTTCGGTCAGGCCGATGGCGGCGCGGTGGCGCAGGCCGGTGGAGCGGTCCTGCATTTCGCGTTCGGTCACCGGGAAGACGCAGGCGGCACCGGCCACCCGGTCATCGGCGATGATCATGCCGCCGTCATGGAGCGGGGCTTTCGGATAGAAAACGGCCAGCGCGAGCTCCGGGGAGAAGCGCGCGTCGAGTTGCACGCCGGTGTCGAGCTGCTCCTTGAGGCTGACGTCGCGTTGGATGGCGAAGAGCGCGCCGATGCGCTTTTTTGAGAGGTGGATGACGGCGTCGGCGAAGCGTTCGAGGAAGTCGAGGCGGCGGCTGCTGTAGAATGAGAACAGGCGGTTGCTGCCGAGGCGGGCCAGGCCGGTGCGCAATTCCGGCTGGAAGATGACGATCAGGGCGAAGGCCAGGACCGCGGCGGCGCGGGTGATGATCCATTGGATGACCTCGAACTGGAACAGCTGGGAGACCAGGGTGAGGACGACCAGGATGGTGCCGAGGCCGACGAGGATCTGCGCGCCCCGGGTGGCCCGGAAGGCGCGGTATATCTGATAGATGCAGGTCGCGAGAAACAGGATCTCAATGCCGTCGCGCCAATGGTCTTTGCAAAAGGTCCACATGGGATTGGTGTGGCCGCGACAATAGGGGGCGGGAGCGGGTTGTGACAATGCCAGAAATGGGCGGCGGCGGGTCCGCCTGCTAACAGTCGCGGGGTTCAGCGGGCCGGGACGGGCGGGCCTTGCAGGATGGTGTTGGCGGCGGTGGGGTTGGCGGGAGCATTCTGCGGGTCCTTGGTGAGCACGAAACCCGACGGCAGCACCATGGTTGAGCCGAGGCTGAAATCGAACGAATCGGCACCCGAGGCGCTGTCGTCGGGGAGGGTTCCGACGTAGATCGGGCGCTCGTTGGCGGCGGTCGTGACCCACAGGTTGTAAACCTCGCCGGCGTCGGTGGGTGGCAGGTTGCTGACCACCAGTGTGCCCGCATCGCGGGCGGCGTCGTAGATCGGGATGGCGGTCGGGTGTTTGGGCAGCCAGGGTGCGTCCGCCGCTGGCGCGCTTGAGTCGGTCTCGGGCGGGGCCGCGGTGAGCGCGCGCAGGGCGTCACCGAGCAAGGCGGTGAGTGGCGAGTGCTCGTCATTTTTGGCGAGGGTCGAGTCTTCGAGAGCGATCTCGGGGGGATTCATGGCCATCACGATGGGCAACGCCATGCCCGGCACCACTTCAAAGAGCACCCGGTCGCGATGTTGAAATTTTTCCAGATTGTCGCGGAGCACCTCAATTTCCTGGTTGAGGCGTTTGGTTTCGACTTTGGCGGGGGTTTTGGTGTCCGCGTCCTTGGTGCTTGGGAGCGCAGTGGTGCGGGTTGGATCAGCGGGTGGAGTGGCAGGTTGAGGGCGAGCGTGGGAGTTGCCGGGTGTCACCACGGCAGCGGTGTCCATCCGATCGATGATGCCGGCGAGGTGGAGAGTCAGCAGGATCGCCAGCACGGCTGCAGTGGACCAACCGGAGGTCGCCAGCCAGAAGTGCGAGTGATGCGCCGTTTTGAGACCCAGGCGGGATTGCAGTTGGTCGAGTTGGTCGGCGGTCGGTTCCAGTGGTCCGGCGGTGGTGGCGGCGATGGCGGCGGACAGGCGATCCATTTCGAGATAGGCGCTGCGCAGGTCGGGATCGTGGCGCATCGCCTCGTCGAAGATGGAGGCTTCCTCCGCATCCAGCAGCTGAAACGTCCGCCATGCGGCGCTGTCGTAGAGATCAGAGTTCATAGCGTGACAGGGGGTTGCGGATTTTAGTCAGGGCCTGCCGCAAGTGGTTTTTCACCATGCCGAGGGGTGGGTCATGGGGGTGCGGCTGGGCGTAGTGCAGGAACACGGCGGCTAGCAGCGAGCTGCGTTCCTCCGGGGTGAGGTGATCCAAGGCGGCGCGCACGCGGCGGTAGTCATCGGCCGACATCACCCGCGGGTTGTCGTGCTTATCCAGCGGGGTGGGCGGGTGTGGCACGGCGCGGGGCACCTGGCGGCGCAGCCGGTTCATGCAGCAACCGCGCAGCACGGTGAAGGCCCACACGAACGGGGTCGTTTGACGGGAATCGTACCCCGCGGCACGCTGCCAGAGGTGGACAAACGTGTCCTGCACCGCTTTGCCGGCTTGCCGCCGGTCGCCGAGCATCTGATAGGCGATGCCCAGCAAAACCGGGTTCCACAGGCCGTGCAATTCGGCCAAGGCGTTGGGGTCGGCTTTGGCCATGCGCGCGATCAGTGCCGCCGCCTCACCGCTGGAGTCCTCGCAGAGTCCGGAGGGCAAGGCGTGGATCGGGCTGAGTTCGGTTTCGATCATGGAATGATGGAGTTGAGCCGAAATTGCCCTGAGTCTGCAATCCTTATGCGGGGCAGCGCGGATATTTTTCGGTGGAGGGCGGAGCATTTCGGGCATTTCACCCCTTGCCGGGCGGGGGGAGCTGGTTTTAACTCCCGGCGTGCACCAAGAAATCAAGCTCACGCGGGAAGTCACCGCGATTCAGATCCCGAGTGGCGACACGCAAGTGCTGCCGGTGGGGACCGCGGTTTACATCACGCAACGCTTAGGCGGCACCTACACGGTGGCGACTTCCCAAGGGTTGGCGCGGATCTCCGCGACCGATGCGGATGCCTTGGGGGTGAATCCCGTGGAGGAGGAAAAGAAGCAGGTGGCAGCGGAGTTGCTCAAGGACGCGCCGCTCGCCGAGCAGGTGTGGACCCAGCTCAAGGCGGTCTATGATCCTGAAATTCCGGTGGATATCGTCAATCTCGGGCTCGTTTACGATTGTGCCATTGAAGAGATCGACGGCCAAACCGTGGTCTCGGTGAAAATGACGCTGACCGCCCCGGGGTGCGGCATGGGGCCGGTGATCGCGGCCGACGCCCAGGCGAAAATCATGAGTCTGGCAGGCATCGATGACGCCCGCGTCGAGTTGGTCTGGGATCCGGCGTGGAATCAGGAAATGATCTCCGAAGAGGGTAAGATGATCCTCGGGATGGTCTGAGCAGCGGCCTGCGGGCCTTATTTCTTGCGGAAATATTTCACGATGGCGGCGGTGAGGCCGGGGATATCGTGCGGCTTGGCCTCGAAGGCGGGCGCGTGGCCGTGTTTCCCGAGCGCTTCACTGGTGACCGGGCCGATGCTGCCCGCGACGCAGCCGTCGGGCCAGGGGAGTCCCAATTCAAAGAAGTGGTCGACGGTGGATCCGGACGTGAAGGTGATCAAATCCGCGCCCTGTTCGGCGAGGCGGGCGATCGCTCCGGTCGGGTCGGTCGTTTCGGGCACGGTCTGGTAGGCGATGCATTCATCGACGATGGCGCCGAGGGCGGTGAGGCCGTCGTAGATGACGTCGCGGGATTCGGCAGCCCGGACCCACAGGATCGTTTGGTTTTCGATCGAGTCTTTTTTAAAGGCGTCGATGAGCCCTTCGGCGACGAAGCGCGTGGGCAGGAGGTCGACGGCGAAGCGGTATTCGCGGATTTTCTTGGCGGTGCCGGTGCCGATGGCGGCGATGCGCGGTTGGCCGAGGCTGCGGGCGTCGTCGTAGCTGGCGTAAAACGCGTCGAAGAACCGTTCTACGCCGTTAGGGCTGGTGAAGACCAGCCAGTCGTATTCGTGGGCGTGGGTCACCAACTCGGCAAAACCGATTTTATCTTCCGGGTGCTCGATGCGGATGGTGGGCAACTCGACGACGTCGGCACCGAGGTCGCGCAGCGCCTTGCTGAGTTCGCCGGCCTGCGCGCGGGTGCGGGTGACCACGATGCGTTTGCCAAACAGCGGGCGTTTTTCGAACCAGCTGATTTTTTCGCGCTCGTTGACCACGGTGCCGATGACGGCCACGGCGGGGGAGCCGAAGTTTTCGCGCTCGGCGATGTCGGCGATGGTGGCGAGCGTGCCGACGATGGTTTTCTGGGAGCCGGTGGTGGCCCAGCGGGTGAGGGCGATCGGGGTGGCCGGGTCGGCGGCATTTTCGATGAGGGCACTGGTGATCTCGCGCAGGCGCGAGACTCCCATCAGAAATACCTTGGTGCCCGGCGCCTTGGCCAGTTGGGCGTAATCAATCGAGCTGTAGCCCTTGGTCGGGTCCTCGTGGCCGGTGAAAATCGTCAGCTGGGTGCAGTGGTCGCGGTGGGTCACCGGAATGCCCGCGTAGCACGGGCCGGCGATGGACGAACTGATGCCCGGCACGATCTCGAAGCGCACACCCGCCGCGGCCAACTCGGCGGCTTCCTCACCGCCGCGCCCGAAAATCATCGGGTCGCCACCTTTGAGCCGCACCACCGATTTGCCGGCCTTGGTCTTCTCCACGATGAGCGCGTTGATCTGGTCCTGCGGCAGGGTGTGGTCCTTGGCGCGTTTGCCGACCGCGATTTTCTCGCAGCCGGGCTTGGTCCATTGCAGGAGTTCCTGGCTGCTCAGCGCGTCATACACCAGCACGTCGGCGAGCTCGATGCATTCCTTGGCGCGCAGCGTGACCAGCCCGAGGTCGCCCGGGCCGGCGCCGACAAGATAACAGATTCCAGAAGATTTCATTGGAGTGAGTCGAAGAGGGATTTGGCCACGGCGAGCGGATCAGTGCCCTCGGCCTGGCTGGTTTGCGGCGCGCCGCCGGCCTCGGGAAAAACCCGCGCCTTGAGCTGGAGAACTCCACCGGTGAGAGTGGAATACACCCCGACGGGGGTGTGGCAGCCGGCGTCTAACAACCGCAGGAACTCGCGCTCGGCGGTGACCCGCAGCCAGGTCGCCGGGTGGCCGATCGCTTCCGCGAGCACCAGCGCGCGCGAGTCGTTGGCGCGGATTTCCAAGCCGATGGCACCCTGGCCGGCGGCCGGATAAAACACGCTTTCATCGAGCCGCAGCGCGAACAGGCCGGGCATGTCGAGCACGGGCTCCGGGCCGCTCGCGGCGGCGGCATCCGGCAGGTATCCGAGGCGCACCAACCCGGCTTCCGCCAGCAGAATGGCGTCGTAGTGCCCGCCGTCTAACATCTTTTCCAGGCGCGTCGGGACGTTGCCGCGGAGGTCGACGACTTGCAGGTCGGGGCGCAGGAAGATGACCTGTTTGGCCCGCCGCACGCTGCTGGTGCCGACCCGGGCACCGCTGGCCAGCGACTCGAAGCCGCCGCCGCTGCGGGTGACGAGCGCATCGCGGATCGGCGCGCGTTCCAACACTGAGGCCAGCGTGAAGCGGGGGTCGAGCACGGTGGGCAGGTCTTTGAGGCTGTGGACGGCGAGGTCGATGGAGCCGTCGTCGAGCGCTTGTTCGAGTTCCTTGATGAAGACGCCCTTGTCGAAGATGGCCTCGGCCTTGGCCACCTCGGCCAGCGCGACGTCGGTGCGGCGGTCGCCGGTGGTCTTGATGACCTTGCGGGCGATCTGCAGGTGGGGAAAGGCGGCGCGGAGGATGGCTTCGGTGGCGGTGGCTTGCACCAGCGCCAATTCGCTGCCGCGCGTGCCAACCGTGAAGAGGGCGGGGGATGGGTCGGTCATGTGGGGTTGCGGAAAATGGATGGGGACGCTGGTGTGGTGCGCGGTGGAGTCCTTACATGCCCGCTGACGCCGCGCCGCGCAAGCCCAAGGTTTTGGCACCAAGGCGGCTGGGCTCTCAGCGAGACCTTGGTTCAGAGCGGGGAACCCCGCGCCGTGGCATGCAATTGTCTTGGATTGAATGGATCCAAGCGATAGGCTTTAGCCCCCATGAACGCCGAGCAATCGCTGATTCAGCCGCAACCAATTGAACAGGTCATCCTGCTCTTTCGCGGCCAGCGGGTGATGCTGGATCGCGATCTGGCTGCGCTCTATGGCGTCGAAACCAAGAATCTCAATAAGGCTGTCCAGCGTAACATCGACCGTTTTCCGGCCGATTTTATGTTTCAGCTTACGACCGATGAGGCGGAATGTTCAAGGTTCCAATTTGGAACCTTGAAGCGTGGCCAGAATATCAAGTATTTACCATATGCCTTCACGCAGGAAGGCGTTGCGATGCTTTCGAGTGTGCTGCGCAGTCCACGCGCCGTGCAGGTCAATATGACCATCATGCGGGTGTTCGTGCGGCTGCGCGAGACACTCGCCCTGCACACGGAGCTGGCGCAGAAACTGGCAGAGCTGGAGCGCAAGCTTGTGGGCCACGACGTCAGCATCGATGCCCTGTTCGATGCCATACATCAGCTCACCACGCCACTCGCCCAACCGCCTCGGGAAATGGGTTTCCACGTCAAGGAAGCCAGCCGGCATTATCTCGTGAAACGGAAAAGTCAGTAGGCGCGTTCGTCAGAACGCGTGGCCCGGCCGCCCAGCGTGCTGTAACCAACACGGCTACGGCTTTCACTGGCTTTTCCCGCGCACTTTGCCTTGCACGACCGCCGCATCCGCCTAGTCTGCCGACCTTTCCCATGGCCACCGTTACTCCCTTCGCCGCCCTCCGTCCCGACCCCTCGCTCGCCGCCCGGGTTTGTGAATTGCCCTATGATGTGATGTCCTCCGCCGAAGCCCGGCTCATGGCCGCTGGCAATCCGCTGAGCTTTTTACGCGTCAGCAAGCCGGAAATCGATCTGCCCGAGGGTGCCGATGTGCATTCCGATGCGGTCTATGCCAAGGGCCGCGAGAATTTCCAGCACTTGATCGCCGAGGGCGTGCTGCGGCGCGATCCCACGCCGATGTTTCATCTGTATCGGCAAGTCATGGGCAGCCACAGCCAGATCGGGCTGGTCGGCCTGGCCAGTTGCCGGGAGTATCTCGCCAACATCGTCAAAAAGCACGAGCTGACGCGGCCCGACAAGGAGGACGACCGCGTGCGCCACATCGAGGCGCTCGACGCGCAGACCGGCCCGGTGTTCCTGACCTATCAGGCAGTGCCCGCCATCGACGCGCTCGTCGCGCGGGTCACCGCGGCCGCCCCCGAAGTGGATTTCACCGCGCCCGACGCGGTGCGCCACAGCTCGTGGCCGGTGGCCGCCGCCGCCGATATCGCCCTGCTGGAGGCCGAGTTCGCCAAGCTGCCCGCGCTCTACATCGCCGACGGTCACCACCGCAGCGCCGCGGCCGGTCGGATCTACCAGAGCCGCCACGGCGCCGGCGGCAGCGCGGGCTTCCTGTCGGTGATTTTCCCCCACAATCAAATGCGCATCCTGCCCTACAACCGGGTGCTCAAGGACCTGCACGGCAGTTCCCCCGCGCAACTGCTCGCCGCGCTCGGGCGGGTGTTTGAAATCACCGACCACGGCCTGCCCGCTCCGGCTGCCAAGCACCAGCTGGGGTTCTATCTGGCGGGCCAGTGGCACGGCTTGCGGTTCCGCCCGGAATTCACCCGCGCCGGCTCCGCCATCGACTTGCTCGATGTCTCGCTGCTCCAGCAGCTGGTGCTCGCTCCCATGTTTGGCATCGACGACCCCCGCACCAGCGAGCGCGTCGCGTTTGTCGGCGGCATCCGCGGCACCGACGAATTGGAAAAACTGGTGGATGCCGGCGAGTTCGCCTGCGCGTTTTCAATGTTCCCCACCGGCATCGAGGACCTGATGTCCATCGCCGACGCCGGGGGCATCATGCCGCCCAAGAGCACCTGGTTCGAGCCCAAGCTGCGCGATGCCATGTTCTCGCATCTGCTTTGAGCGCAAGTCTCGAGACTCGCCCGCTTCACGAGGCGCAAATAAGTTAGAAAAAAGCGAACATAAAACCCTATGGGAAAAGTTCCTGCGGAATGATTCGGTGATCGCAGGCGAGCATTATGTTGCAGGCCGCAATGCAAATTTTCTGGCAAACTGATGGCTGAAATGCTTTGAGGAGCGCGCGAGCGCCCCGTTTCGCCACGATGAACGATCCCCAGCCTGGCCACGGAGCCTCCCAACCGCAGTTGCTCGTGACCACTCTCGCGGCCCTCGGCGTGGTCTATGGCGACCTCGGAACCAGTCCGCTGTACGCGTTCCGCGAGTGTTTTTCCGGCGAACACGGCGCGCTGATGGCCACCCGCAACCTCACCGGCGCGGCCTCGCTCATTGTCTGGTCGTTGCTGCTGGTGGTGTCCGTGAAGTATCTGTTCGTCATCCTCAAATTGGACAACCGCGGCGAGGGCGGCATCCTCGCGCTCTCCACCCTGATCCGCGGCGCGCTGCGCAGTCTCGGCGGCCACGACCCGCGGCGCGTGTTGTTGTTAGGCCTGGCGGGCGCCGCCCTGATCTATGCCGACGGCATGCTGACTCCCGCCATCTCCGTGCTCAGTGCGGTGGAGGGCTTGTCGGTCAGCGCGCCGCTGCTGGCCCATTGGTCGGTGCCGGCCTCGGTGGTCATCCTGGCCGCGCTGTTTTCCATCCAGCAATTCGGCACCGGCAAGGTGGGGGTGCTGTTCGGACCGGTGATCCTGCTCTGGTTTGTGGTGATCGCGTTGTTAGGCGCGCGGTCGTTGTGGGCCCACCCGCAGGTGCTCTTCGCCTTGAGCCCGTGGGAAGGCCTGTCCTTCCTTTGGCGCGAGTGGCACCACGCGCTGCCCCTGTTGGCGGCGGTCTTCCTGGCCTTGACCGGCGGCGAGGCGCTGTATGCCGATCTCGGGCATTTCGGCGCGCGCCCGATCCGCCTCGGGTGGTTTTCCATCGTGCTGCCCGCGCTGGTGCTCAATTACCTCGGCCAGGCCGCGCTGCTCACCGCCGACCCCGAGGCGATCCGCAGCCCGTTTTTCCTGTTAGCCCCGGCGGCGCTGCAGCTGCCGCTGACCCTGCTGGCCACGGCGGCGGCCATCATCGCCAGCCAGGCGTTGATTTCCGGGGCGTTTTCCCTGACCACCCAGGCGATCCAGCTCGGCTGCCTGCCGCGGCTCCGCGTCTGTTATACTTCCGCGCATCCGGTCGGCCAGGTCTATGTGCCGGCGGTGAACCGGATGCTGGCGGCGGCCTGCATTCTGTTGGTGATTGCTTTCGAGTCCTCCGCCGCCTTGGCCGGCGCTTATGGGATTGCCATCGCCCTGACCATGACGATCACCTCGATCCTGTTTTTCACGGCGGCGCGTGCCGCCTGGGGTTGGTCGCGGGGCAAGGCGGCGGTGGTCACCGGACTGTTCCTCACGCTGGATGGCTGCTTTCTCATCGCCAATTCCCTCAAGATCATTCAGGGCGGGTGGTTTCCGTTGGTCGTTGCCGGCGGGGTGATGTCCTTGATGTTGATTTGGATCTGGGGCCGCGCCCGCCTCTACGCCAGCATTATGCGCGAATCCCTGCCCGTGGAAGTGCTCTTGCAGGATCTGCGCAAAGGCCGGATCCACCGGGTTTCAGGCACCGCCATTTATATGAGTGGCAAAAGCCTGCAGGTTCCCACCGCCCTGCTGCACAATTTAAAGCATAACCAAATCCTCCACGAGCGCGTGATCCTGCTGCACGTGATGACTCTCGACCAACCGTGCGCCGGCAGCGATGAGACCCTGGACTGTGAGGACTTGGGCGAAGGCGTGTGGCGCATGACCCTGCGCTTCGGCTTCGCGGAAACGCCTGACGTGCCCACCGCGCTGCTCGCCCGAATGCCTGAAAGCCTGCGCTTCCAACCCGGCAAGGCGACCTATTTCCTCGGCCGCGAAACCTATGGCGTCGGCAAAAACGCCACCTTCATCGACAGGCTGCGCTTGTCGATCTTCGCGGTCATGGCGCGCAACGCCTCGCCCGCCACTGCTTACTTCCAACTCCCGCCGGGGCGGGTCGTCGAGTTAGGCGCGCAGATCACCCTGTGATCGCCGCGCCTTGGGTTGGATCCCGATTTCGGGGTCGCCCGCACCATCCTGATTGATTCGTCGTGGCCATCCAATCTCCTCTCTCCATCACCGGCCTGGGCGCCTTGTCCGCCCTCGGCACCGACGTGGCCGCGCACTATCAGGCAGTGACCGCCGGCCGGGTGCCGTTCCGGCGCCTCGGCCTGCTGCTCGGCCCGGACAGCCCGCACGCCATGCGCCCGGCGGCCTGGATCGAGAACCGCGCCATTCTAACACACCGGAAGTGGAGTCCCGCGACCATGGCCGCCCTGCACGCCGCGCGCGAGGCGATCGCCGACGCGGGCTGGTCCGCCGACGAGTTGCGCGACGCGGCGCTGGTGGTGGGCACCAGCCGCGGCAACGCGGCCGGCTGGCTGGGTCCCTGGCCGGGCCGCCGCCCGTTCCGCCTGATGGCTGCCAGCAATACCATTCACAGCGAGCCGGCCTCGGCCATCAGCATCGAATTTCAAATCACCGGCCCCAACCATGTGTTGGCCAGCGGCTGCGCCGCGGGACTCGATGCCATCGGCATCGCCATGATGCTGGTGCGCGGCGGCCTCGCTCCCCGCGCGCTGGCCGTGGCCGTGGACCTGCCGCTGGTGCCTTTGTTGTTAGATAACTACGCCGCGTCCGGCATCCTGTGTGACAGCCTGCGGGCCGATCCCTATCGGCCCGGCACCGCGGGATTCATTCCGGCGGAGGGCGCGGCCGCGATGGCCATCGACACGCGTCCCGGCCATCATCCGCGGCTGGCGCATTACGGCTGCAACTCGGATGCCTGCGATCCGGTGGGGATTCCCAAGGATGGTGGTCGCACACCGGAATTGTTCCAGCAGCTCCGTGATCCCGCGCTCCACCCTGTGGCCATGTGCCCGCACGCCACCGGCACCGCGGTGCAGGCCGCGGCCGATCCCGCCGCCTTGACGCGGGCGTTCCCGGCGGCCCTGCCATCGCTGCATCTGCTCAAGCCCTACACCGGCCACACCATCGGCGCGAGCGGGCTGCTGGAGAGCGTGATCCTGGCGTGTTTCCTGCGCCACGGCCGCCTCCCGCCGAACTTGCCCGGCTTGTACGCTCCGACCGGGTTTGCCCTCCCGCAGGATTCGCTGGGTGCCACCGGCCCGCTGGGCAAGCTGTCCCACGGCATGGGCGGCCACAACGCGCTGCTCGTTCTAACACCACCATGAAGCCGCGCCCGCGCCTCGTCATCTCGCTGGACCACCAGAACCTGCAAGTCATCCAAGGTGGTGCCTGCCTGCGTGAATTCACCGTGTCCACGGCGCTCAATGGCGAGGGCTTTGAAATCGACAGCTATCGGACGCCCACCGGCCGGTTCCGGATTGCGGAAAAAATCGGCGCCGATCAAGCCAGCGGAACCCTCTTCAAGGGCCGGGTGGCGGCGGGGTGCTGGCAGCCGGATGATGCCACGGAGGCGGATTTGATCCTCAGCCGAATCCTGCGCCTCGATGGCCTGGATCAGGCGAATGCCAACACCCTGGCGCGCTGCATCTATATCCACGGCACCAACCGCGCGGATGTGTTAGGCCGTCCCGCCAGCCACGGCTGCGTGCGCCTCGGCAATGCCGATGTGATCGAGTTGTTCGATATGGTGGCCGAAGGCGACCTGGTGGAGATCCTGCCCGGCACGAGGTGATAACTTGTCGCGGGAGATCCTGCCCGCCACGAGGTGATAACTTGTCGCGGGAGATCCTGCAATATATCTTAAGTTTAGACTTGCCGCGCAGGGTTAATGGCATAAGTTGCCCCCGTCATGAGCACTAAGAATAAAAAATCAGCTACCACTGGTGTCCGTTATACGGACTCCCAGAAACAGGAAGTCATCGACTTCGTGGTCCAATATAACTCCCAAAACGGCCGCGGCGGGCAAAGCGCCGCCTCCAAGAAATTCAAAGTCACTCCGTTGACCATCTCCGCATGGATCAAAGCCTCGGGTGTCGCTCCAGCCGTGAAGGCCGCCAAGGCTCCGAAAGCTCCGAAGGCTCCGAAGGCTCCCAAGGCTCCCAAGGCCCCCAAGGCCCCCAAGGCTCCCAAGGCTCCCAAGGCTCCCAAGGCTCCCAAGGCTCCCAAGGCCGCCAAAGCTCCGAAAGCTGCGAAAGCCGCCAAGGCTCCGAAAGCCGTCAAAGTCGCCAAAGCCCCGAAGGCTGCCAAGGCGTCTGGCAAGATGGGCCGTGGTTCCCGTTATACTCCCGAGAAGAAACAGGAGATCATCGACTATGTGATCGCCTACAACGCGGCCAACGGCCGTGGCGGCCAAAGCAAAGCCGTCGACAAATACAAGTTGTCGGCGATCACTTGCGCCTCATGGCTCAAGGCCGCTGGCGTGCCGACTGGCAAGGGTGCGGTCAAGACCAAGGCCCCGAAGGTCGTCAAGGCTAAGGCCCCGAAGGCCCTCAAGATCGTGAAAGCCACCAAGCCATCGGCTGCGCCCGCAGGGCTGGTCGCCAAGGTTGCCTCGCTGGTGGAGCTCAACGAGCAAGTCCGCAAGGCCGAGACGGAACTTGAAAAGCTCTACGCCAAGCATGACTCCTTGATGGCGTCGATGAAGGGCTGGTAAGCCAAAGCATTGTCTGTCTTCCTCAAGCCGCTTCCGCAGGGAAGCGGCTTTTTTTTGCTCTCCGGTCATCCGCCGCCGCTTGCCGCCACTAGTCCATGAGTTTGGCCAGTGGCTGGCCAAAGTGCCCGCAGGTTTCCCTCTGTCCTCTGTCCTCTGTCCTCAGGACGCGTAGGCTTCCACGCTCTCGCAGGTGCAGATCAGGTGGCGGTCGCCATGCACGTTGTCGATGCGGCTGACGGCGGGCCAGAACTTGTGCTGGCGCAGATAGGGCAGCGGGAAGGCGGCCTGCTCGCGGCTGTAGGCGTGGGGCCAGTCGTTGCCGCAAACGGTTTCGGCGGGGTGCGGGGCGTTCTTGAGCGGGTTGTCCTTGGCATCCACTTCGCCGCGGCTGACCGCGAGGATTTCGCCGTGGATGGCAATCATCACCTCGCAGAAGCGGTCGAGCTCGGCTTTGGACTCGGATTCGGTGGGCTCGATCATCAGGGTGCCGCCCACCGGCCAGCTCATGGTCGGAGCGTGGAACCCATAGTCCATGAGCCGCTTGGCGACGTCCTCGACGGTGATGCCGCTGAGCTCGGTGAGCGGGCGGACATCGATGATGCACTCGTGGGCGACCAGGCCGGCATTGCCGGTGTAGAGGATCGGATAGAAAGGTGCCAGCCGTTTGGCGATGTAGTTGGCATTGAGGATCGCCACTTCGGTGGCCTGCTTGAGACCGGCGCCGCCCATCATGGCGATATACATCCAGGAGATCGTGTTGATCGACGCGCTGCCCCACGGCGCGGAGCAAACCGCGCCGGTCGTGGCGGCGAGTTCGCGGTGGCCCGGCAGGAACGGCACGAGTTGTGCCGCCACGCCGATCGGGCCGACGCCCGGGCCGCCGCCGCCATGCGGGATGCTGAACGTCTTGTGCAGGTTGAGGTGGCAGACGTCGGCACCAATGAGTCCGGGACTGGTCAGACCGACCTGTGCGTTCATGTTCGCGCCGTCCATATAGACCTGGCCGCCGGCCTGGTGGATGATCTGGCAGATGTCGCGGATGGTGCCCTCGAACACGCCGTGGGTCGACGGATAGGTGACCATCAGCGCCGCCAGGTTGTCACGGTGCTCGTCGGCGCGGGCGGCGAGGTCGGCGACGTCGATGTTGCCCGAGGTGTCACATTTCACCCCGATGACCTGCATCCCGGCCATCGCCGCGGAGGCCGGGTTGGTGCCGTGGGCGGACACCGGAATCAGGCAGACGGTGCGGTGGCCGTCACCGCGGGATTGGTGGTAGCGGCGGATCGCCAGTAGCCCGGCGTATTCGCCCTGGGAGCCGGCATTGGGTTGCAGCGAGACCGCGGCGAAGCCGGTGACTTCCGCCAGCCAGCCGGCCAGTTGGTCTAACATCTCGCGGTAGCCCTGGCTTTGGTCGGCCGGCGCGAACGGGTGCATGGCGGCGACTTCCGGCCAGCTGAGCGGCAGCATTTCGGAGGTCGCGTTGAGTTTCATGGTGCACGACCCCAGCGCGATCATCGACTCGTTGAGTGCGAGATCCTTGGACTCCAGGCGCTTGAGGTAGCGCAGCATTTCGGTTTCCGAGTGATAGGAGTTGAAGACCTGCTGGGTCAGGAACGGCGTGCTGCGGCCCAGACCGGCGGGCCAGGCGGTGCCGGGAGTGGCCGCCGCCAGCGAGGCCCCGAATGCCTGGCAGATGGCGGACAGGTCGGCGACCTCCGAGGTTTCATCCACGGCAATCCCGAGGTGGTCGGCATCGATGAGGCGCAGGTTGATGCCGTTGCGGGCGGCTTCCTGGCAGACTTGCGCGGCCATGCCGGGCAGGTGCGCGACCAGGGTGTCGAAGAACGCTCCGGCTTCGAGGGCGACGCCGGCGGCGGCCAGCGAGGCTGCCAGGCGCGCCGTCTTGGCGTGAACCTCCAGCGCGATGTGTTTCAGTCCGGCGGGGCCGTGATAGACTGCATACATCGCCGCCATCACGGCTAACAGAACCTGGGCGGTGCAGATGTTGGAGGTGGCCTTGTCCCGGCGGATGTGCTGCTCGCGGGTTTGCAGCGCCAGCCGGTAGGCCGGCATGCCGCGCGAATCGACCGACACCCCGATCAGGCGGCCGGGCATCTTGCGCTTGAGCGCGTCGGAGCAAGCCATGAACGCGGCATGCGGGCCGCCGAAGCCCATCGGCACGCCGAAGCGCTGCGAGGATCCCACGCAGATGTCGGCGCCGAATTGGCCGGGTGGCCGCAGGACCGTTAGGGCGAGCAGGTCCGCAGCCACGATGCACACCGCGCCGGCGGCCCTGGCCCGGGCGAAAAACCCGCTGAAGTCATCGATGCGGCCGCGGGTGTCGGGGTATTGGACCAGCACGGCACCCACGCTGCCGTCGGCGGGCAGGGTGTAGGTTTGCCAGTCGCCGAGGATGACCTGGATGCCGAGGGGTTCGGCGCGGGTGATGACCACGTCGAGGGTCTGCGGGTGGCAGCGCTCGGAGACGAAGATCGCGCGGCTCTTGGGTTTGCCGGCCAGCGCCAGGCTCATGGCCTCGGCGGCGGCGCTGCCCTCGTCGAGCAGCGAGGCGTTGGCGACGTCCAGCCCGCTGAGCTCGGTGATGAGCGTCTGGAAATTGAGCAGGGCTTCGAGGCGGCCCTGGGCGATTTCTGCCTGATAGGGCGTGTAGGCGGTATACCAGCCCGGGTTTTCAAACACGTTGCGCTGGATGACCCCCGGGGTGTGGGTGCCGGAGTAGCCTTGGCCGATGAACGACTTGAGCAGGCGGTTTTTGCCGAGGGTCGCCTTCAAGGCGGTCAGCGCCTCGTGCTCGGCCAGCGCGGGCGGGAGCTTCAGTTCGGACTGGCTGCGGATCGCGCACGGCACGGCGGCGTCGGCCAGGGCCTCGAGCGTCGGGTAGCCGGTGTCGCGAAGCATTTGATCGCGGGCAGAGCCCACGGGGCCTAGGTGGCGGCTGCAAAAATCGAGGCGTGCGGACATGGGAGTAGGAAGGTATGGAGCGGGATCAGGAGTGGAACGGCCAGCGGACCGCGCGCGCAGCATAGCGGGAACGCCCCCTAGGGCAACCCCCGCGCGCTTGAATTTTTTGTCTATCTGGCAATCCGGCGCGATGTGGCGGGTTGGATTGATCAAGAGTCCGCCTGAAGGCGGGGCTACTTGCGCTGGAATCCGCGCTTCCTGGGGAGGCATGTGCCGCCTTCAGGCGGGATTTCCTGTCTGTCAGACTCACCAACGACCGTTATGTTAGCGCCATTCATACCAACCCCATTTATGTCAACGAGGGGGCTAGCCCCTTCGTCATCCTGATAGCGTCCCGCTGGAGTTTGCGACGCGACGCATCGAGCGTCGCCCACAGCCCGGGGGCGAGTTGCGGCGTGAACCCGTGGCGCTTGAGCCAGACGGAGAGGGTGGCGAGGTCGTTCTCGTCGCCTAACAATTCGGCCAGTTCGTTGAGTTGAGGATCGTGGGGGACCATGCCCTCGGGCAGGAATCCGATCGCCCCGAGCCAGGCTTTCAGCGACTTGCGGGCCTGGTGAAAGTCCTTGTCGGCGCGATGACCCAGCTTTCGGCAGCGCTTGAAGGTTTTGTGTTCGAGGGTCTTGAGGCCGTGGGCGATTTGGTCGGCCAGGTGTTCCGCGGGCATGGCCTGCAGTTCCTGTTGGGCGGCGGTGATGTGATCGAGGCACCAGGCGATCGCGGGTGGCGGCGGGCGGTGGGAGGCCGAGTGGGTTTGCTGATCGAGCAAACCGTGGATGGCCGCGGCGACCCGCGGGTCGTCATTCCAGCCGAGCCGGTTCCAGGTGTTGAGGCGCGAGACCGCGTCGCGGCGGCCGGAGAGGAGGCGGCCGATCGCCTGGATGTTGAGCGCGGGGGACTTTTTGAGAGAAAATAACGAGAACCCTCCGCGCACGGATTTGCCGAGCTTGCGGATGGCGTGGACGTTGGCCGCCACTTTGCCCTGCGCCTTATTGAGATCGACGAGCAGTTGATGCAGGTTGAAGCAGCCGCTGGCCAGGCGCTCGCGGATGAATTGCGCGTCGGCTTCCTTGGGTAGATCCATGGACGGATGAAATCATGGATCAAGATACTTGTCAGTGGCGATCCACGATTAACAGTCGAGAAGGATCTTTTTTTGTTTTCTGAGATTGATGAAAACCCTGGTGGGCGGCTAGGTGCGTCCAGCGACAATTAAAAAGGTGAAGCAGCGCCAGCGGCTGTCCGGATTTTTGTCGGGATGCTGTCGGTGCTCATGGGGTTGATAGGGGTGCTGCGCTCAGGCCAAGTTCCCGTCTGGTGGCGTCACTCCCGGACAGACCAGCGGCACGGTTGGGAAATACGACCGATAGCGCGCCTGATCGCGGGTGAGGATCGGCATCTCCTTACTCGCCGCGGGTGAGGTTCATGATTTCATCGGTGCTCATCCGGCCTTTCCAAATGCCCGCCACGTGGTCGAATTTGCCTGGCGTCCCGGTCGGGGGGCCCGAGTCCGCGCCCAGCACGTCACGCGAAAGAATGGCCCGCGCTTCCGCTTCCATCGAGCGCCCGTGCAGCGCGGCTCGCACTCGCAATTTCTGCTTCACGGCCGCATCCAGGTTCCGAATGGTCAGGGTGGTGCTCATGACGGCAGTTTATGCAATGCTAGCGATGCTGTCAATGCGCGCTCTCTTCTTGGTGGCCTTGGGGCAACACGGGTTGTTCCAGTAGCAACCCTATTGGCCTCTTGCTTGATGCTTTTGAAATAGTGATAAATATATTCATTGAAGACACCTGTTACTGGACTGAGACTCTTGAATCCTTGGTTAGTGCAAAGTCTTGTGCTTGAAAGAGAGTTGCATGTCAGTTGGAGACACGTTTGATCCCGAGGCTGGCATATTTGAAATTGAGAAGGAGTGCGGTTTTGAGGCCGGTGATGTTGAGGTAGCCAAGCATCTGAGCGAGGTGACTGTCATTGAAACCGGTGACGATCTTGGCATCCACAATGACTCGGTCTTCAACAATGAGGTCGGGAATGAGTGTGCCGATGAGCTGGCTGTCGTAATGGACGGGAAATTGCTTTTGAGGATCGCAGCGGAGACCTTGTTTGGTCAGTTCGATGACGAGGGCGCGTTCGTAGAGTTTTTCATCGAGGCCTGGCTTGAGCGCGAAGAGCACCTTGTGGGCTGCTCCGATGATTTTTTCGGTGAGTTCGTTTGTTTCCATGAGATTATTTAACCACAGAGAGCACAGAATACACGGAATGAAAAGATATTTTCATATCAGCTGGAGATTCGTTTGATGCCGAGGCCAAGCGACGGCTCATCCACCCAAATCTGTGCATTCTGTGCATTCCGTGGTTGAAAACTCTTCTAACCACAGAGAGCACGGAATACACGGAATGAAGAGAGAGTAGCATATCAGCTGGAGATTCGTTTGATGCCGAGGCCAGGCGACGGCTCATCCACCCAAATCCGTGCATTCTGTGCATTCCGTGGTTGAAAATTCTTCTGACCACAGAGAGCACAGAATACACAGAATGAAGAGATATTTTCATATCAGTTGGAGATGCGCTTGATGCCGAGGCCAGGCGACGGCTCATCCACCCAAATCCGTGCATTCCGTGCATTCCGTGGTTGAAAATCCTTCTGACCACAGAGAGCACAGAATACACGGAATGAAGAGATATTTTCAGATCAGTTGGAGATGCGCTTGATGCCGAGGCCAGGCGACGGCTCATCCACCCAAATCCGTGCATTCCGTGCATTCCGTGGTTGAAAATCCTTCTGACCACAGAGAGCACAGAATACACGGAATGAAGA
>Ga0194037_1000543_pt1 | contig 29155 bp, 20 predicted proteins | sample JunL306m_MetaG_FD_148653 | JGI IMG/M metagenome (GOLD analysis project Ga0194037, IMG submission 148653) | Anoxic zone freshwater microbial communities from boreal shield lake in IISD Experimental Lakes Area, Ontario, Canada - Jun2016-L304-6m | ecosystem: Environmental > Aquatic > Freshwater >...
AAGTAGCCCATGCACTGGCCATATAACTAAAATAAGGAATGGCTATAAAGTTAATAGCTATGGTAATGATTGCGCCAATAAGGGTAATCCAAGCGCCCGCCATGGTTTTATTGCTAAGCTTATACCAAATGCTTAAATTATAATAAACGCCTAAAAATATATTGGCTATTAATAAAATGGGTACTACGCGCAGTCCCAGGTACATGGCGGGATTGCGTATAAATTCTTTCCAAATATCTAAGTATAAAACTACCATTAAAAACATAATGCATAAAGTAATGACAAAAAATTTCATCACCCTAGCATAAGTCCTTGGTGCATTCTCTTCTGTAGACTGTTTAAAGAAAAATGGTTCTGCGCCCATGCGAAAAGCTTGTACTGAAATGGTAATTAAAATAGATAATTTATAACAAGCACTATAAATACCTACGATGGCTTTATTGGCATCCACTGAACCACCTGGCGCCCACCAGCCTAACATAATTCGATCAAATGTTTCATTTACCATACCACCGAATCCTACTATAATTAGAGGAAGCGCATACAGCATCATTTGTTTCCATAAATCAAAATCAAAACTGAAACGTAAGGCACCAATTTCTTTTTTAAGTAATAATAATACAAAAACATTTTGAACAATACCTGCTAATAACACATAGCCTACTGCCCAATCGGGTTTATACCAACTCGTTAAAATACTACCAGAATGAGTAGCCATATAATTTGGAAGTATACTTATAAAATAATAAGTAGCTAGTATATTTAAAATAATGCCGCCAATTTTTATAAAGGCAAATTTTTTCGGTTTGCCTTCTAATCTTAATCTTGAAAAAGGAATGGTAGCAAGTGCATCTAATCCTACCACCCATGCCATTAACGTAATATATTCTGGATGTGCCGTAATTTGTAAAAGTTGCGCAATAGGGGCACTAAATTTAATGAGTATCATTAAAACAACTGCCGTTACCATGATCATAGAAAAGCTACTGGTATGGTAAATTTTTTCTTCATTTTCTTTGCTCCCAAATCTAAAATAAGCGGTCTCCATGCCATGGGTAACAATCACATTTAAAAAGGGAATAAAGGAATACACAATGGACATTTCTCCATAGGCCGACTCGGTAAACTTATAAGTAAGGTAGGGTACCAGCAAATAACTAATAAACCTAGCTGCTATAGAGCTAAGCCCGTACCATGCGGTTTGACTGGCTAATTTTTTTATACTACTCAAGGCATTGAAATTACAGCTAAATTAGTGAAAATAGTTTTGTTTATCTTCATGCAGAAATTGGCAATAATATGAAACTGGTTATTCAAAGAGTAAATGAGGCTAGCGTTAGCATTGAGGGTAAACTGGTAGGGTCTATCCAAAAGGGCTTATTAGTACTTTTGGGCATCGAAACGGCCGATACCATGGAGGATGTTCAATGGCTATCTAATAAGATAGTTCAAATGCGCATATTTGATGATGCCGAGGGGGTAATGAATTGGAGTGTAAAAGAAGTAGGGGGTAATATTTTACTAGTGAGTCAGTTTACCTTGCATGCAAGCACCAAAAAGGGAAACAGGCCTTCTTATATTGCCGCTGCAAAACATGATATATCAGTTCCTTTATATGAGGCCATGATAAAGCAATTGACTACCGATATGGGTGCGCCCATTCAAACTGGCGTATTTGGCTCAGACATGCAAGTAGCATTGGTTAATAACGGACCTGTGACTATAATAGTAGACTCAAAAAATAAAGAATAATTAATACTAAGACTTTTAAACTAGTGTAATAAAAAGCAATAAGAAAAATAAATAGTAACAATCATAAAGTATTCAAATGGGAAATGAAATAACAATACAAGCCGCGCAAGAAAAAGTAGATAATTGGATAAAAACAGTGGGCGTAAAGTATTTTAGTGAGCTCACTAATTTGGGTATTTTAATGGAAGAAGTGGGGGAGTTGTCGAGAATTATGGTGCGTAAATTTGGGGACCAGTCCTTTAAAAATAAAGAAGAGGAAGCCTTGTTAGCAGATGAAATGGCCGACGTTTTATTTGTATTAATTTGTTTAGCCAACCAAACGGGGATTGATTTAGCCACTGCTTTGGAGAAAAATATTCAAAAGAAAAGCCTTCGAGACGCTTCTAGGCATCAAAACAACGAAAAATTACATAGGTAATATAATCTCGCAGTATATTTGCAGCCTATGAGTAAGGTACAACCAGATAACACATTGCAAGCAATTATTTCCCATGCCAAGGAATACGGATTCGTGTTCCCTAGTAGTGAAATATATGATGGATTAAGCGCTGTTTATGATTACGGTCCTTATGGTGCGCAATTGAAAAAAAATATTAGAGACTATTGGTGGAATAGCATGACGCAAATGCATGAGAATATTGTGGGTATTGATGCTGCCATTTTTATGCATCCTACTACTTGGAAAGCAAGTGGGCACGTTGATAGTTTTAGTGATCCCTTAATTGACAATAAAGAAAGTAAAAAAAGATATAGAGTAGATCATTTAATAGAAGGCAATGCCGATGCTTTAATAGCGAAAGGAAATAATGCAGCTGCAGATAAATTGCTAGCAGATATGGATGCCTTGCTTGCCAAAGAAGATTTTGAAGGCTTGAAAAAACTCATTGAAGAAAATAAAATTACTTGTGCTGTAAGTGGGACAAGTAATTGGACAGAGATAAGACAGTTTAATTTAATGTTCTCTACAGAGATTGGAGCTGTGGCAGAAGAAGCTAGCACCATATATTTAAGACCAGAAACGGCTCAAGGTATTTTTGTGAATTTTTTAAATGTGCAAAAAACTGCCAGGATGAAAATTCCTTTTGGTATTGCGCAAACGGGAAAGGCTTTTAGAAATGAAATAGTTGCGCGTCAGTTTATATTTAGAATGCGTGAGTTTGAACAAATGGAAATGCAGTTCTTTATTAAGCCAGGTACACAGAAAGAGTGGTATGAGCATTGGAAGAATGAGCGTATGCAATGGCATTTAAGCTTAGGCATTGCACCAGAAAAATACCGTTTTCATGACCATGTTAAATTAGCACACTATGCCGATGCGGCCTTAGATATAGAATATGAATTCCCCTTTGGATTTAAAGAAGTAGAAGGTATTCATTCTCGTACCGATTTTGATTTAACCCGTCATCAGGAGTTTAGTAAGAAGAAGATGCAGTATTTTGATACAGAGATTAATCAGCACTATGTACCTTATGTGATTGAAACTTCAATTGGATTAGATAGAATGTTCTTATTGATATTAGCCAATTCTTACGAAGAGGAAACAATTAATAAAGAAGATGGTACCACCGATTCAAGAGTGGTTTTACATTTACCAGCTAGAGTAGCACCTAATAAATTAGCCATACTTCCTTTGACTAAAAAAGATGGCTTGCCTGAACTTGCTAAAGAATTAATGGACGATTGTAAAAAATCATTCCATTGTTTTTATGAAGAGAAAGATGCCATTGGAAAAAGATACCGTCGTCAAGATGCCATCGGAACGCCATTTTGCGTCACCATTGATCATCAAACCAAAGAGGACGGCACTGCTACCATTCGCTACCGCGATAGTATGCTGCAAGAGCGTATTGCTTTGAGTAAAATTAAAGAATTGGTCTTAGCGCATATTAATTAATAGCGCTAATGATTGTTTGCGCTAAATAATGAGTAATTCTTGTTAAAGCGTAGGCATTCAGAAATACAATTTTGAGCGAGCTTTCGAGCATTGCGCAGAGCGAGCGAAAAATTAGTATTTTGAATGACGAAGTTCTATAAATAACTAAAAAGGCCCCATATTTTATGGAGCCTTTTTTTATAATGTAAAGTTTCGAAAACTGTTACTACCCGAAAGATTCAAAATGCACTTGCTTTTTATCTAATCCTAAGTCGGTCATGTTTTTACGCGCATCATCAATCATGGCTTTCCAACCACATAACCATACATGTGCAGTTTCTTTGTTTTCTTTTAATAATTCTTGATACACGGGGTGTACATACCCTTTATGGGAACCCGCTGGGACTTCTGTTTCTCTAGAATAGCAAGGGTGAAAATGGAAACCTGGTTCTTTAGTTTCTAATTCTTTTAATTCATCAATATATAAACCATCTTCAAATTTACGACATCCAAAAATGAGGTGAATATTATTATGTGCAATTTTATGTTCGTGAATATAGCGTATCATAGACCTGAATGGTGCAATACCAGTTCCTGTACAAACAAAATACACATCGTTCTCAAAGTTTTTAGGAAGTACAAATACACCTTGAGGCCCTCTTAAAGTAATTTTCGTACCCACTTTAGCCTCATTGAATAAATAGGTAGTACCTAGGCCACTTTCCAATAACACAATGACCAATTCAAAAGTATTGGTGCCATTAGGCTCTGAGGCGATGGAATAGCTTCTCCATCTTTTATTTTTTTGCTCATGAATAGGCAGGTCCAATGTTACAAACTGTCCAGGTATAAAATCAAATTTTTCTAAACTTGGTATTTCAAAGTAAAATCTTTTTGTATTGGGAGTTTCGTTCTCTATTTTAGTAAGAACTGCTTCCATCCATTCTAGTGCCATAATAGTTCATTTTAATTATTAGTAATGAATACCCGTTGAACATACACCTTTTTATTGGCATAAATTTTAACAAAGTAAACCCCGGTAGTTAAGTTATTTATATTTACGTGTTGCGGACTTCTTTGATTGATTAAATTTTCTTTATGAAATACATTGTTCCCCATTGAACTCATAATGTCTAAACTAATATTTTCTGTTTGTATATTGCTAAACTGAACATAGAAGCTACTTCCTTTAATCATGTTCTCAATATAATCATCTGAACTGATTCTTAAACTAATTTCTTTGGCTGGGGCTTCTTCAATGGCCGTTACCATAATGAGCCTGCTGTCTGAAACAGAATTGCAGCTGCCTAATTTAGTGCCCACTTTATACATTCCATTAGCCTTGGGGCGGTAAGTTTGATTGGTAGCACCCACAATAGTTTCATCGTTTAGATACCATTGATAAGTAGAGGCGCTAGAAGCTTTTAGTGTAGTATCTGAAAAAATGAAGCTGGGCTTTTCGGAGGTATTCACAATTACTTCAGTAGCAGCACTCATGCCGTCACCAGCAAGAATTTGTGTGCTATAGAAAAAGTAAAAATAATTTTGATAATTACCTGAAGCGGTTTGAACACTATTGCCGGTATAACTAAATACTTTAGAAGGCCCAATAGGATAAGTAGGATCTTTTAAGCCATTATTTCTAAATACAGTTGCGCTATCACATTTAATGATAATGATATAGTCGCCTGCTTGTGCAATTTTTAAATTAAGTGCATAAATTCTTCCTGTATCTGTTTCCACCAACGGTGTGCCAGCAGAGGTAGTAGCTGCAATGGGTGAAGGGCTACTTGCAGGCACATTTAATGAAGTAGTTTGTATGGGATAATAAGAATAAGAAGTTCCATCGGCAGAGAAAGTATTAAAAGTGGCTAAAACAAAATCTACTTTTCCAGGATAGCCTGTATATAATTTAGCCGTTTCAATAGTAAGTGGTCCCGTTGCATTTATTTTTACAAAGTTGCCTGAAAAATTATTATACCCGCCACCGCTACCTAAGCTAGTATTAGTTAAGGGGCCCACTGTGGTTTGATAACCCTGTGTAACATATAATTTACTCTTTGCACTAACGCCACCTGAAGGACTAGCACCCACTGCTATAGGATTTTGTAAGTTAGCAGAATCGTACCAAATATAATTTGCTGTCGTATTGGGAGAAGAAACAGATAAGGTTAAGGAACCATTGCAATTAATGGCAGTAGCTATAGGTGCAGCTATGGCCGCAGCACTAACAATTGTAGCACTTATGCTATTATTTCCTTTTTGCTGATCGCTGGCTAAGTTGACAGAGGCGGTAAATGTATAAGTTTGGCCAGCTTCAATATTAATAGGTTTTTGGAAAGTATAGTTCATACTTTCTTGACCATTTAGTCTGCCTGCAAAAATTTCATTGATAGATAAAACAGTACTGCTTCCTTTTTTCACCACTAAACTTAGAGGTAAATTAGATTGTGCGGTAGAACCTAGGTTTACAATTTTTGCAGTAATATATTGGTTATCTCTCTTTGCTAAACCTGCAATAGGGTTTACAATTTCTGAAACTTGTAAATCGTTGGAAGGGTTAATAATTTTTAAAGTATAGTCCTGTGTTTCACCTATGCTATAAGTTCCACATGCTTTCACATTAGCACTAGCATCGGTTTCTGTTACTACAATTCTAAGTTTGGTAATCTTTCCCGTTACTAAGCTTGCAGGAAAACTAATCACGCCTGTATAAGTTCCATTTTTTAATGCTGCACTAGCAAGCACAGTTTCTGTATCCTCAAAACTGCCATTGTTATTATAATCGATAAATATTTTTACAAAGCGTGTATTGTCTGAAGCGTCTGTGCTACCTAATTTAATACTTATAGGTAAACTACCATTGGGTTCTGCGTTAATGATAATATTACTATTGTCTATATATTGTTTAGTGCCTGTATTTGCAAATACATTCGTTCCAAGTGTAACGCTATCCATTCTAGTGCCTGCTGCACTAGTAGCAGTGGATGTACAATAAGCAGTTCCCCCTGCACCACTCACTATTAAGGAGTAGGCTTGCTGGCCTCTTACTAAATTATTTTTATGATTCACTGTAATAGTATAACTAGTACCTACTAAGGTGGAATCAATTTCTACTTTTTCTACATTGTCTACCCAATTAATTTCTCTTGAAGCAGGGTTGTCTGGAATTTTTGGATTTAATTTCCAAGGATAATAGGTAATGGTGTCCTTGGTAATTTTTAAATCTAAGTCGTTCACTAAACGATGTGTGGTATCGTTTAAGCTAGTTTCAATATCTCCTTTAACATCGGTCCATGCAAGGGTTGCTTTTAAGGGTTTATTGCCAGAGGTAATTACGCTTACTGAATAGGAAGCTTTGTTTTGTAAAACATTTTCATAGACTAAATCAACGCTAGTGCTACTATTATTATTGGTAAGTGCATTGCTTAATACAGTTGCAGCTTCACCAATATTTAGTAAGCCCCATCCAAATTTATAATCAGGGCCTGGGAATAAACCAGCTTCATCGGCAGTATGAATGGCTAAGCCTTTAATGGTAGCGGAACGCATAAATTTATTCGGCACAATTTGTTGACTCAGTTCTTGTAATAAAAATAAGGAACCGGCGGCACCTGGAGAGGCCATGGAAGTGCCACTAGAATAGCCATAAGTGGAGTCGGTGGTGCCGATGGTGGAATAGACCGATAGCCCATCTGTAACAATATCTGGTTTAATTCGACCGTCGTCGGTGGGGCCCCAACTACTAAAACTTGTCATTACAGCATCTTCTTTTTTAGCATAGCCCGAGGCAATGCCTGATACAGCTCCTACTGTTAAAATATTTTTTGAATTGACATCCATCGGAAGTGTCTCGTAGGCATTATTACTACTTAAACTATCGGGTCTGTTTCCTGCATTATACCATTTTCCTTTTTCATCTCTTCTCCAATAGCTATCACCTACTTTAGGTCCTACACTTGAATGTGCATTGCCAGCCGATTTTACTATTAAATAATTTGGGGCATTATAGGCGATAGAATCATAGGCTTGCGCACCATCATCATAATAGCCAAATTTGTAGTCTTCTTTTTCATTCCATTTTCCATTGTATTCCCAACGCGATGAGTCGCTATTATAATCCCATCCCGCAATATTACCATAGGAGTGATTAGATACTAATAAGCCATTAGCAGCAGCTGCAGCCATTTCAGATTCATCATCAAACCAATCGTAGGAATAAGCGCCTTTAACTCCATAGGCCATTCCTTTTGCAAGTGCATTTATACCTTTGCTAAACATAATACCCGCTACATGTGTGCTATGATCAACTGTTTTAGTGGCATTGTCTTTTTCTACTACTTTTCCATTGAACTCCACATGAGTAGGTCGAGGTACGCCTTCATCCCAAATACCAATTCTGTTGGTCATGATATCGCTAGCGCCACTTAAATTAAATCCTAAACCACCACCAGGCCAAACTTTATTTGCATTAATACTTATGGCTTGAATAGGATCGGCAAAAGTAGTAAGGTATTTAGGTTGTCCAAAAGCATCGATGCCAATTAAATTAACAGTGGCATTATTTTTACTCGTATAGCGAATAGGCCAGCCATTTTCTTTCGCCTTAATAATAGCTTCTGTATAATTAGCCCTTGATTTTATTTCAAAGTATTTAGCACTATTTAATAAAGAAATTTTTTGCGTTTCATTTTGTGCATAGGAGACTAAACAAATTGAAAATAAAAAACTACATAATAATAAAAAATGCTTCATATACAAAGGGTAGGATTATTAAGGCTTTAGCTGCTATAAAATTACAATGAATTCTGCAGAATTTTCTTATTAGAGGCTATTAATAAAAGAGAAATATTGTTGAAAAAAAATTACCAAAATCAAGATATTTTTCTACATTAACTGCCTTTGCATAAGTTATTTTAGCTTTTTTAAAGCTTGTGGAACTGCATTTAGGCCCTCTACTATGCTAACAACTGTAAATCTCTAGAATTCTATAGACTAATGTTTAAAAACTGCATGTATCTTTGCAGGCGATCTATGAATGAGCAATCTTTGTTTGAACCTTTTCAACAATCCCCCCTACTAAATAATTTGGCGGACAGGATAGTTATGTCCCAGCAGGAAGAAAAGCCCTTTCAAATTTTTTTACAAAACTTACAAGGCTCTTCTGTTGCCTTTGTTTTACAAACTATTTTTACGCATACAAAAACCAATCAACTGAATCATTTGGTGGTTTTAAATGATGCAGAAGAAGCGGCTTATTTTTATAATTCAATTGAAAGTGTAACGGAGGCAATGGATTTATTTTATTTTCCTTCCTCTTATAAAACCCCACATAATTTTAGTTTATTAAACCCTTCGCATGTAATGCTTCGAACCGAGGCTTTGACAAAAATATCCATGGGTGGGAATAAGAAAATAGTAGTGACTTACCCGGAGGCTTTATTTGAAAAAGTAATTATGCGCAATACTTTGCAGCAAAATATTATTCAAATAAAAACCAATGACAGCTTAGATTTAAATGGGCTCATGCAACAATTAGTGGACTACGGATTTGAGCGCACCGACTTTGTATACGAGCCAGGACAGTTTGCACTACGCGGTGGCATATTTGATATTTATTCTTTTGGTAATGAAAAGCCTTACCGTGTAGAATTATTTGGAGAAGAAGTGGATAGTATTAGGGTGTTTGATCCCGCCACTCAATTAAGTGAACGCAAATTATTGCAAGTAAATATAATTCCGAATGTAACCACTCAGTTTGAAGACAAAATAAAAATTCCTTTACTAGAGTTTTTATCAAAAGACTGTTTAATATGGCTAAAAGATTGGAATGTGATTGCACAAAAGGGCAAAGATCAGTACGAAGCCTTGGGTGATTTTATTGAACACCATGGCAAAGCCATTAGTGTAGATGAGAATGACCCTCATAAAAGAGAGAGTCATATGGAAGACTTCGAAACAGTTGCTGCCACTGAATTACAGCTGGTTTCAAAAAATATTTTAGAGTGGGGTTTTCAAGCCCAGCTATCGAAAGATAAATTGGTTTTTAATACACAGGTGCAACCTTCTTTTAATAGACAGTTTCAGTATTTAATTGCCAACCTGCAAGACCTTGAGAAAAAAGGGTATCATTTATTTTTGTTTGCAGAACAGGCCAAGCAATTAGAACGCTTGCATGCTATTTTCGCCGATTTAAAAACGGAAATTAAGTTTACGCCCATTGTTAAAAATATTCATGAGGGCTTTATAGACCATGATCATAAATTAGTTTGTTATACCGATCACCAAATTTTTCAACGCTATCATAAATACAAAGTAAAACAAGCCTACAGTAAAAGCAAGGCCATTACTTTAAGAACCTTGCGTGATTTACAACCGGGTGACTATGTCACCCATATTGACCATGGTGTGGGTGTGTACAGTGGGCTACAAAAAATAGATGTGAATGGACAAGTGCAAGAAGCGGTAAGAATTATTTATAAGGACAGTGATATTTTATATGTGAATATTAATTCTTTACATAAAATATCTAAATACACAGGTAAGGAAGGCACGCCTCCCAAGGTGAATAAATTAGGATCGGACGCTTGGGTGAAATTAAAAGACAAAACCAAGGCGAAAGTAAAACTAATTGCCTTTGATTTAATAAAATTATATGCACAAAGAAAGGCACAAGTAGGATTTGCTTTTTCTCCCGATAACTATATGGTGCATGAATTGGAAGCTTCTTTTATTTATGAAGAAACGATTGACCAGGCCAAGGCCATTGCCGATGTAAAAAAAGATATGGAAGCCCCTGCGCCTATGGACAGACTGGTTTGTGGTGATGTAGGCTTTGGTAAGACAGAAGTGGCCGTGAGAGCGGCTTTCAAGGCAGCCATTGATGGCAAACAAGTAGCCGTTTTAGTGCCCACTACTATTTTGGCCTTTCAGCATTTTAAAACTTTTGCAGATAGGCTAAAAGATTTTCCTGTGACCATAGATTACTTGAACCGTTTTAAATCGGCGGCACAGAAAAAAGAAACCATTGAAAAATTGAAAGAAGGAAAGATTGATATTTTAGTAGGCACTCATGGTATATTAGGCAAAGAAGTGCATTTCAAAGATTTAGGATTGATGGTCATAGATGAAGAACAAAAATTTGGTGTAGGTCATAAAGAGAAATTAAAAACTTTAAGAACCAATGTAGACTGCTTAACCTTAACCGCTACACCCATACCTAGAACTTTGCATTTTAGTTTAATGGGCGCCCGTGATTTAAGTATTATTAATACAGCGCCTGCCAATAGACAGCCTATTCATACAGAAGTACAGGTATTTCATGAAGACATTATAAGAGAGTCAATTTATTTTGAAACAGAAAGAGGAGGCCAAGTATTTTTCATTCACAATAGAGTGCAAGGTTTAGCAGAAATGTGTGAGATGATACAAAAGCTTTGCCCAGATATTAGTATTGGTTATGCGCACGGACAATTAGAAGGACATCAGTTAGAAGAAAAGATATTAGACTTTATAGAAAGAAGGTATGATGTACTGGTTTGTACCAATATTGTAGAAAGTGGGGTAGATATTCCGAATGTGAATACTATTATTATAAATAATGCACACCAATTTGGATTAAGTGACTTGCATCAATTAAGAGGAAGGGTGGGGCGTAGTAATAAAAAAGCATTCTGTTATTTATTAGCACCTCCTATTAGTACCCTGCCCGATGATTCTAGAAAAAGATTACAAACCTTAGAGCAGTTTAGTGAGTTGGGTAGCGGGTTTCAGATAGCCATGCGTGATTTAGATATTCGCGGTGCGGGTAATTTATTAGGAGGTGAACAGAGTGGATTTATGGCAGAAATTGGTTTTGAAATGTATCAGAAAATTTTAGCGGAAGCGGTGCGTGAATTAAAACGCTCCGACTTTAAAGAATTATTTGAAGAAGAAATTAGCAAGCAAGATGATTTTGTACAAGATTGTACCATTGATACCGATTTGGAAATTATGATTCCCGATACTTATGTAGAAAATATTGGAGAGCGTTTATCCTTGTATACTAGAATGGATCAATCAGAAAATGATGAGGAGCTTGCGCTTATGCAAACAGAATTAGTAGATCGTTTTGGTCCTTTGCCAACTAGTGTGCATGATTTATTTATGACCATTCGTTGTAGGCGCATTGCTATTGCATTAGGTTTTGAAAAAATGACTTTGAAAGATGAAACCTTAAGATGCTTTTTTATCAATAGACCTGATTCGCCTTATTTTGAATCTGAGACTTTTAAACAGTTACTAGACTATGCGCAAAAGAACATGAATAAAGCGCATTTCAAACAAGTTGGTAGAAGCTTTATTCTAATCATTAAAGAGGTAAAGTCTATGCAGCACTGCTATACAATCTTAGAAAAAATACATGTCGGTGTTTTCCCAGCGCAGGTGTAAACTTATTTCAATTCTTTAGCCAACAAAAAAGCCCTCTCGATTGAACGAAAGGGCTTTTTTTAGTAAACTAAGTTTACTAGAATCCTTTTTTAGCAACACCATCAGCGATTGCCTTCAGCGCATTTGTTTCGCTTAAAATGGCAGCCATTTTATTTCCTTTACCATCATTACCACCTGCCATATAACCGCCTCTTGCAGTTTTTGTGATGACAGCGTCATGCATTGGTACGTTTTTTTCTTTTGTTTTTAAGCAATATGCTTTAATCATTTTTGAAGTGTCCATTTTGTATAAATTTTAAAGTGAATATTTCTAATTGAAAGTAGGTTATTTATTGTGATTCATTTACGGAAAGCCTTGATTTTTTGTTAAAATGGCCAAAAAACGTATTAAATCATGGGTTTAGGCATCAATTTTAGCGTATTTGGCATGTGTTTCAATGAATTCCCTTCTAGGAGCTACATCGTCACCCATTAGCATACTAAAGATACGATCGGCCTCTGCAGCGCTTTCAATGGTTACTTGTTTAAGGGTTCTGCGCGCTGGATCCATGGTGGTTTCCCATAATTGATCTGCGTTCATCTCTCCCAAACCTTTGTAACGTTGAATAGTTACTGCGTCTTCTTTACCGCCACCTAATTTAATTACCAAGGCCTTTCTTTGCTCTTCGCTATAAGCGTATTCTTGCTCTTTACCTCTTTTCACTAAGTACAAAGGAGGTTGTGCAATATAAACGTATCCGTTTTGAACAAGCTCGGTCATGTATCTGAAAATGAAAGTAAGAATAAGTGTTGCGATGTGAGATCCATCCACATCGGCATCGGTCATGATAATTAATTTATGATAACGAAGCTTCGCAATGTTTAATGCTTTAGGATCTTCGGGTGTGCCTACTGTTACACCCAAAGCTGTATACATATTTCTAATTTCCTCATTCTCGTATATCTTATGCTCCATTGCTTTTTCTACGTTCAAGATTTTACCACGTAAAGGTAAAATAGCTTGGTAACCTCTATCACGACCTTGTTTGGCTGTACCACCCGCAGAGTCTCCTTCGACTAAGTATAGTTCGCATCTTTCTGGATCTCTATCAGAGCAATCGGCCAATTTACCAGGTAAGCCACCACCCGTAAGTACCGTTTTACGTTGAACCATATCACGCGCTTTCTTAGCGGCTACGCGCGCTTGGGCTGCCAAAATAATTTTTGAGATTACATACTTAGCTTCTTTCGGATTCTCTTCTAAATAAGCTTCTAATACGCGAGAAACGGTAGTTTGCACTACACCACTCACTTCACTATTACCTAATTTAGTTTTTGTTTGACCTTCGAATTGAGGTTCTGGCACTTTTACAGAAATAATAGCGCTCAATCCTTCTCTAAAATCATCTCCTTCTACAGTAACCTTTGCTCTTTCAAATAAACCTTCTTTATCGCCATAGCTTTTAAATACACGGGTAAGTGCTGTTCTGAAACCAGTAACATGCGTACCTCCTTCAATGGTATTGATATTGTTTACGTAAGAGAAAATGTTTTCTTTAAAATCGTCGTTGTAGGTTAAAGCTACTTCTACCATTACATTGGAAGCTTCATCCAAACCTTCTACATATAAGGGTTGTGAGATGATCGGATTTCTATTTCCGTTTTTATCTAACATTTGTACAAACTCCACAATACCACCTTCGCTATAAAAATTCTTAGTATAAAAATTTCCTGTATCGTCTTTCTCTCTTAAGTCGGTTATAGTAATGCTAATTCTTTTATTCAAATAAGAAAGTTCACGTAAGCGACTTTCTAAAATTTCTCTTTTATACACCGACTCTTGAAAGATGGTTAAGTCAGGCCAGAAGTGAACACGTGTTCCAGTTTTTTCACTAGTGCCAATTTCTCTCACTGCATATTGAGGTGCACCAATGGCATATTCTTGTTCAAATATTTTACCCTCTCTTTCAACGGTTACTAATAATTTTTTACTTAATGCATTTACACAACTTACACCCACACCGTGTAGTCCACCGGAAACTTTGTAGGTATTTTTATCAAATTTACCCCCGGCATGTAGTACAGTCATTACTACTTCCAAGGCCGAACGCTTCTCTTTGGTATGCATGGCTGTGGGAATACCACGACCATTGTCTTGAACGCTGATGGAATTATCCTCATGGATGGCTACCTCGATATGAGAGCAATAGCCTGCTAAGGCTTCGTCGATAGAGTTATCGACTACCTCGTAGACTAGATGATGAAGCCCTTTTGAGCCTACATCGCCAATGTACATGGCAGGTCTTTTTCTAACGGCTTCTAAGCCTTCTAAAACCTGGATACTATCGGCGCCATAATTCTTATTTTCGGCAGATTCGTTTGACTGTAAATCGTTGGACATAATTGTAATAAAATTGGTTAGTTTTTCGATGCATTCCGAATGCATACAAACTTAAGATAATTAAGGGTTTAAAGCCTGTTTTGGACTCGATTTAGTTATCCCCATTTTAGCCATTTTGTGAATAGTTTTTTGGCCTCAAAAAGGGGTGTTTTTTCTGTCATTTTTAGGTCAGATTTTGGGGTCAAATAGTTGCTTTAGGCTTTATGTCTTAATTTTGTACTCATGACAGAGGTACAAGAGCTCTTAAAGCAGGTAAATACAGCCCATGGTTTTAGTGGGATGGCATTGCTATATAGCAAGGAGCAGCGTATTCCTGGGTCTACCCAGTACCAAATTAAAAGGTATCAAGCTCATGCGCCTTGGGGTGCAGAAGATACGGGCATGTTTGTTTACCACTACAATGCACAAAGGCCCAAGGAAAACTATTTAGAATTAAGGTTTTGTATTTCTGGCAATAGATACTGTGACAATAAGGTTTGTGGTGGTTGTAATCAATTACCTACTACAGAATGTGAAGGACCTATGCGCACCATTGATGTTTTCTCTTTTCATTTCACAGCTACTTTTTTACATCAGTTTGTGCATAATGTAAAAACAAATAATAAGAAAGATGAGTTGCTAGCTTTTAAACATACAGACAATTTTACTAAAACATTTCCACTAAGTTTGAAGAAACGACATACGCTAGATGCCTTATTGAATCATAGTTACAGCGGTTCTTTAGAAAATATTTTTGTGAATGCAAAAATTCATGAATTGTTAGTGTATAGTTTAGAAAGTATCATTGAAGAAAAAGAAGTGGTCTTTACTTGTAAGTTTTTAGCCGACGAGAGGGGCAAGGAAAGTATCTATCAAGCACGTGAATTTTTATTACAACATATTGGCGATCCTATTACTATTAAGGAGCTAAGTCGTAAAGTAGCCATGAATGAATGTTACTTAAAGAAAGGCTTTAAAGAAGTGTATGGCACCACCATCTTTGATTTTTACCAACAGCAAAGAATGGAGCACGCTAAGTACTTGCTATATGAAAAATCATTAAGCGTAACGGACGTTTCAGCACTTTTAGGATATTCTTCTATTTCCCATTTCTCTGCTGCATTTAAGAAGCATACCGGCCTAAAGCCTTGCGAGTTATTGAACTAAGTTTCAAGTATCATTTATTTTTTCTACCTTTTTTTAGTTATTTTTATTCTCTAAACATTTTACCATGCGTAATGTATTTGCTATAGCTATTGTACTTCTTTGCAGTTCTTGTATTAACCAAAGAGTGGATTTAATTGTGCATCATGCACAAATTTATACAGTCAATAATGAGTTTAGTATGGCAGAGGCCATGGCTATACAAGACGGTAAAATTGTGGCCATTGGAACCAATGATGATATTTTAAAAGAGTATCAGTCCGATTCAACAGTGAATGCACATGATGCCATTATATATCCTGGTTTCATAGATGCGCATGCACATTTTTTAGGTTATGGACAATCTTTATATAGTGTAGGTTTAATGTTTGTGCCAAGTTGGTCAGAAGTGCTTGAAAGAGTAAAAGCCTTTGCTGTAAAGCATCCTGGTAAAGGATGGATAAGAGGAAGAGGTTGGGATCAGAATCGTTTTGTGGGTAAACAATTTCCTACCAATGCGGAGTTAAATATTTTATTTCCAGATAGACCCGTGATTTTAGAAAGGGTAGACGGTCATGCAAGTATTGCCAATGATTATGCTTTAGCACTAGCAGGTGTAAAAGCTGGACAAACTATTGAAGGAGGGCAGTTCACTGTGCAGAACGGAAAATTAACTGGTTTATTAATTGATAACGCAGTAGGTGTTGTGGAGAAAAAAATTCCTGATGCAACACATGAAGATTATAAAGATTGGTTGACTGCTGCACAGCAAAATTGTTTTGCAACAGGACTAACTACTATTACCGATTGCGGATTGAGTCCGGAAGATGTAGATAGGGTAGACGCTTTACAAAAATCGAATGATTTAAAAATGCGTTTGTATGTAATGTTAAGCGATAAGCCTAGTACTTATACTTCTAAGTATTTTACAGGCGGTGGTTATGTAACTGATAGATTAACGGTCAAAGGAATTAAAGTATATGGAGATGGCGCCTTAGGCTCACGCGGAGCTTGTTTATTACAACCTTATAGCGATAAAGCAGGCTGGACGGGCTTTTTATTAAGTAGCCCTGCGCATTTTGATAGTGTGGCCGCTACATTAATTAATACCGATTTTCAAATGTGTACCCATGCTATTGGAGATAGTGCGAACAGAACTATTTTGAAAGTGTATGCAAAATATTTAAAGGGAAAGAATGATAAAAGATGGAGAATTGAACATGCGCAAATATTGAATGCAGAAGATTTTCATTATTTCGGTGACAACAATATTATTCCTTCTGTGCAGCCCACGCATGCCACCAGCGATATGTATTGGGCAGGAGATAGATTAGGTGCAGAAAGATTAAAAGGAGGTTATGCCTTCAAGCAATTATTAGCACAAAATAATTGGTTGCCCTTAGGCACCGATTTTCCTGTGGAAGAAATTAATCCTTTTAAAACTTTTTTAGCAGCCGTAGCAAGACAAGACAGTAAAGGTTTTCCTGCAGGGGGCTTTCAAATGGAAAACGCTTTAACGCGTGAACAAACCATTCGTGGTATGACCATTTGGGCAGCCAAAGCGAATAGAATGGAGAAGCAAGTAGGTAGTATTGAAATAGGGAAGAAGGCCGACTTTATCATTTTAGATAAAGACTTAATGAAAGTTCCTACTGATAGTATTTTGCAAGTAAAAGTTTTGAAGACCTATTTGAATGGTGAAAGAGTATTCTAAGAGTTCATTTGTGTATATTATATTTCATCCTTCTCTGCTCGCCATGACGCTAAAAATCATAAATTCTAACTAAAAGTCAGAACTCGCATTGCGTGCTCAGACATGCTGACTTTTTTAACGTTAAAATTTATGATTTTTTTTACCAAGCAAATCTTTGATTTGCAAAAATTATTAGATTTTTTAATTTAAAAACTTAGTATGATTATAGTTTTTAAATTAAAATTTAGGCTCAAAGATCAGGAGTGAAATACAATATTCACTGATGAACTTTTTAATTTATATCTGTGCGAAAAAGAGAATTAATACTATTTCGAACGAACTTTGAGCGCAGCGATAGAGAGTGAGAAATAGGTATTTATTCTCTTGAAAGCGCAGGATGAAATATAATATTACAGATGAACCCTTCTAATTACAAACCGACCATATCTTTAGGAATCACCCATGCATCAAATTCTTCAGGAGTTACATATCCTAATTTCACAGCCATTTCTTTTAAAGTAGTTCCTTCTTTATGTGCTTTTTGTGCAATTTCAGCAGCTTTGTAATAACCAATTTTAGTATTCAGTGCAGTGACTAACATTAAACTATTGTTTACATGTTTATTAATATTGGCTTCAATAGGCGCTAAGCCTACAGCGCATTTTTCATTAAAGCTTACGCAACCATCACCAATTAAACGAGCACTGTGTAAGAAATTATAAATCATCACTGGTTTGAATACATTCAATTCAAAATGTCCCATAGAACCACCAATATTAATAGCTACATCATTACCCATTACTTGAGCAGCAATCATAGTTAATGCTTCAGATTGAGTAGGGTTTACTTTGCCTGGCATGATAGAAGAGCCTGGTTCATTGTCTGGAATAAAAATTTCTCCAATACCACTGCGTGGTCCTGAAGACAACATGCGCACATCGTTCGCAATTTTCATTAAACTTACTGCCACTGTTTTTAAAGCGCCATGTGATTCCACAATAGCGTCGTGCGCAGCCAATGCTTCAAATTTATTTTCAGCAGTTATAAATGGAAGGCCAGTTAATTTTGCAATATGCTTGGCTACATTTACTGAATAATCTTTTGGTGTATTAATACCTGTTCCTACAGCAGTACCACCTAAGGCCAATTCACTTAAATGTGCTAATGTATTATGAATAGCTTTTAAGCCATGACTTAATTGACTCACATAGCCGCTAATTTCTTGGCCTAATGTTAAAGGAGTAGCATCCATAAAATGGGTACGACCTATTTTAACAATATGCATAAAATCCTTACTTTTCGCTTCTAATGTATTTTTTAAAGCAGTGATACCAGGAATAGTGGTCTGCGTTAAAATTTGATAGGCTGCAATATGCATAGCCGTTGGGAAAGTATCGTTAGAAGATTGTGACTTGTTTACATCGTCGTTAGGGTGTAAAAACTTTTCTTTGTCGCTTAAGTTTCCACCTTTCAATACATGGGCACGGTAAGCAATGACTTCATTTAAATTCATATTGCTCTGTGTACCGCTTCCTGTTTGCCAAACCACTAAAGGAAATTGATCGTCTAATTTACCTGCAATAATTTCATCACAAACTTGTCCAATTAAATCCGATTTTTCTTTAGGTAAAACACCTGCATCAAAATTAGTAAGTGCAGCTGCTTTTTTTAAATAGGCGAATGCTTTAATAATTTCTTTAGGCATTCTATTAATATCCTGTGCAATTTTAAAATTGTCAATACTTCTTTGTGTTTGAGCACCCCAATAAACATTAGCAGGTACTTTCACTTCACCCATCGTATCTTTCTCAATTCTGTATTCCATACTGTTATTTTTTCTAACGCAAAGGTACTAAACTGCACATAAATTAATAAGTAAATAGAAGAAATTAATTCCCTTTGAATTCAGGCTTTCTTTTCTCTATAAAAGCGGTTATACCTTCTTTAGCATCATGGGTGGTAAAACATTCGCCAAATAATTTAGCTTCCACATCATAGCCATTCTCTGCTTCGTTCCAAGCAGCATTCACGGCTTTAATGGAATTACCCACAGACTTAGGTGCTTTTTCATGCACTACTCTTAAGATAGAGAAGGCTTTATCTAATAATTCTGTTTGAGGTACTACATAGTTCACCAATCCATAATTCATGGCTTGGGTAGCATTGATTGTTTTACCTGTAATCACTAATTCCATAGCCCTGCCTTTGCCCACTCTTTGAGTTAATCTTTGTGAGCCGCCATATCCTACCATAATACCTAGGTTTACTTCTGGTTGTCCAAAGACGGCACTTTCAGAAGCAATAATAAAATGACATGCCATGGCTAATTCACAACCACCGCCAAGTGCAAATCCATTCACACAAGCAATGACTGGTTTTGGAGAATGTTCTATTTTAAAAAATACATCTTGTCCTCTTTTGGCAAGGGCAGTAGCATCTTCTTTTGATAAGGATTCAAATTCTTTCACATCGGCACCTGCTACAAAACTTTTTAATCCTGCACCCGTTATCACTACACTTTTAATTTCTGGAAATTTATATACTCTGTCCATGACTGCATCTAAGTCTTTCATCACTTGCTGATTCAATGCGTTTAATTTGTCGGGACGATTAATGGTAATGATCAAAGTATGATCTTCCATTTTTGTAAACAAAGTTTGGAATGATGACATATAGTTGCAATTTATAAATTAAAAAAGCAGATTACTTATGATTTGCGGCGACCCAATCTTTTATATAGCTAGCAATATCGGCAGTATTGGTGCCAGGAGCAAATAAAGTACCAATACCCATGTCTCTTAATTTGATACTGTCTTGTTCAGGAATAATACCACCTCCCGTTAATAAAACATTGGTTAAACCTTTTTCTTGCATCAGTTGATACACTTTTGGAAATACGGTCATATGTGCGCCAGATAATATACTAATGCCAATAGCGTCTACATCTTCTTGTAAGGCAGCTTGCACCACCATCTCAGGGCTCTGACGAAGACCAGTATATATTACTTCCATGCCTGCATCACGCAGGGCAGTGGCAATTATTTTTGCACCACGATCATGGCCGTCCAATCCAACTTTAGCTACTAATACTCTAATGGGTTTCATTACTATTAAGTTACATTATTTTCCTGAAATCAATCGCAAACTATGTTCAATTCTTGCGTTCGTATCAGAAAGTTCAATTGATTCAATGATGTCAAATACCCCGGGTCCAAATTTACCACCTACTAGCATAATTCTAAGTGGTAGTAATAAGTCACCTGGTTTTATTTCATGGGCTATTGCTAATTCTTTAAAACCTTCTTCAAGGCTTGCTGCAGGCAATGTTTTAACACCTTCTGCAATTTGTTTAGCATATAGTTTTACTAATTCATCAAAGAAGCGCTGCTTCTTTTCTTCCCATTTAGGCAGGATGGCTGCTGTGTCAATACTGGTGGGTGCAGAAAAAAAGAAATGACTTTGCGCTATAAAGTCCGCGAGTAAATGACAACGGTCTTTTACCAGTCCAATAACTTTTACTAAATAAGGCGCTTCATGTACTTCAATTTTTGCAGCCTCTAAAAAGGGTTGAAGTAATGTAGCCAATACTTTATTGTCTGTTCTTTTTATCCATTCTTGGTTGAACCATTTTGCTTTTTCATAATCAAACTTAGCGCCCCCTTTATGTACTCTTTCAATATCAAAACTTGCAATTAATTCATCCAAGCTAAATATTTCTTTATCTGTTCCATCATTCCAACCTAATAGGGCTAAGAAATTAATAAAGGCTTCAGGTAAAAATCCTTTTTCTTTAAAACCAATAGTGGTTTCTTTAGTGTTTGGGTCGCTCCAATCCATTGCAAATACTGGAAAGCCTAAACGCTCTCCATCACGCTTGCTTAATTTACCACTACCTTCTGGTTTTAATATTAATGGTAAATGCGCCCAGTTAGGCATTTTATCTAGTCCAAATAAGTATTTCCATAATAATATATGTACCGGTGCACTGGGTAGCCACTCTTCACCTCTAAAAGCATGTGTAATTTTCATTAAGTAATCATCCACTACTACCGCTAAATGATAAGTGGGCATACCATCTGCTTTTAATAAAACTTTATCATCTACAGTGCTCACCTCAAAACGCACTTCACCTCTAATCATATCTGTAAAAACCACTTCTTCTTCATCGGGTACTTTGATACGAATAACATGAGGTGTTCCTTTTTTCAATAATCCTGTCACTTCATTTTCGCTTAGTGAAATGGAGTTTTTCATTTCCATTCTATGTGCACGACTGTATTGAAAATTAGGGACCTGTTTTCTTTTTTCTTCTAAATCTTCAGGGGTATCAAAGGCGTAATAAGCAAAACCTTTTTCAATTAAAATTTGTGCATATTGAGTATAAGTAGCCTTTCTTTCACTTTGTCTATAAGGTCCATAAGCACCACCGTGCACTGTGCTTTCGTCTGGGGTAAGCCCACACCAGTTCAGGGTGTCTATAATATATTGTTCTGCACCGGGTACAAAACGAGATTGGTCGGTGTCTTCTATTCTTAAAATAAATTCCCCGCCATGATGCTTTGCAAATAAATAATTAAATAAAAGCGTCCTTACCCCACCTAAGTGAAGGCCTCCTGTGGGGGAGGGTGCAAACCTTACTCTAACCTTTGAATCCATGCTCTTTTTTATTTATACAAAGATAATATTCAAATGGGCAAAAGAACTATTTATCTTTGGGTATGTATTTAGTAAAAACACCTTTTTGGCTGAGGGCCTTTTACCCCTCTTGTACTTGGAAAATGCCCGGTACTGAAAAGGTTATTTATTTAAGTTTTGATGATGGTCCGCATGTTGATGCCACCCCTTTTGTTTTATCGGAATTAAAAAAATATAATGCCAAGGCCAGCTTTTTTTGCATTGGTAAAAATGTAGCAGCCCATCAAAATTTGTATGCACAAATAATTCAGGAAGGACATGCAGTGGGCAACCATACTTATGATCATGTAAATGGATGGAAAACTGATACAAGTCATTATATTCAGAATATAGAACTAGCTGGTAAATTAATTAAGTCTAATTTATTTCGTCCACCTTATGGAAGAATAACTCGATCACAGATACATAAAATAAAAGCAGATAAAACTTTGCCACAAGAAATTATTATGTGGGATGTATTAAGTGGTGATTTTGATTTGACCTTATCTGCCGAAGCTTGCACTAAAAACGTCATTAAAAATACAAGGGCAGGTTCTATTATTGTTTTTCATGATAGCGCTAAGGCCTTTGAAAGATTAAAAGTAGCACTGCCTGCTATGCTTGCTCATTTTAGTTCATTGGGTTATTCTTTTAAAGCAATTGCTTCTCAATAATAAAGCGTTTAAGCAAAAAAAAGGCCAAGGTAGAAACCTCAGCCGGTATAATCCGTACCCTATAAAAAACAAAGTTTGTTGTCTGTACTAATAAGACCATTGTTGTCTACATAGCTAAAACGATATATTATAGGGTTTATTATGTAATGAGTAAAAAATAGTGTTTTTTTGTAGTCTAAGTAACCCTTTTGAGACCTATGAGATTTATTGATACACATGCCCACCTTTATTCCAGCCCTATTAAAGAAAATATAGATGGGATAATGAAAAATGCTTTAGATAATGGCATTGATACTATTATTATGCCTGCTATTGATAGCAGTACTTTAGAAGCTATGTTAGAAGTGGAAGCAAGCTATCCTAAAAATTGTATGGCCATGATGGGCTTGCATCCTTGTTCTGTGAAAGAAAATGTGAATGATGAATTAGCTATTATAGAAGCGCAATTACAAAAAAGAAAATTTATAGCCATTGGAGAGATTGGGCTTGATTATTATTGGGATAAAACATTTACGACTCAGCAGATGCAGGCTTTTGAAATTCAAATGCAGTGGGCCTTGGATTATAAACTACCTATTGTAATTCATACGCGTAATGCCATGGGTGAAACTATTGAAGCGGTTAAGCCTTTTGCTAAAAAAGGATTGCGTGGAATTTTTCATTGCTTTAGTGGAAGTAGTGAATCGGCTGAACAAATAATTGCCATGGGTTTTCATTTAGGTTTAGGTGGTGTGCTTACTTATAAAAATGCAGGTGTGGCAGAAGCTATTAAAGATATACCTATGCATTGGTTGGTCTTAGAAACAGACGCCCCTTATTTATCTCCTGTGCCTTATCGTGGAAAAACGAATGAGCCATCTTATATGATACAAGTGGCCATGAAATTAGCAGAAATAAAAAATTTGCCTTTGCATGAAGTAGCAGAGATGACTACAAGCAATGCGGAAAAGCTATTTGAATTAGCTAATTCCTAAAACACCAATTATTTATTTTACATTTGCAGTCCTAATAGAGAGGTGTCCGAGTGGTTTAAGGAGCACGCTTGGAAAGCGTGTATACGGCAACGTATCGAGGGTTCGAATCCCTTCCTCTCTGCAAAGCCTGTCACGAAACTGATAGGCTTTTTTAGCGCTCTTTTCTGTTATGATCCATGCGCTCATTGTATTCCAATGGTTCGTTTTTCCAGTTCTTATTATAAGAGACAAACCAGCCTAACCAAATAGACCTTGATAAACGCATGAGTATAGGTTGAATAAATAGTAGCGTTATAATGGCAGTACCCATCCAATAAAAAATTCTATTATCGTCTAAATCAAATGTCATTCCAATTAAAACCTTCCATGCCACAAAAGTGGAAACAAAATAGGCAACAGTTAATGCATAGCTCACATAGCCTGTGCCATAATAAAAACCTAACTCAATTTCAGTGGGTTGTCCGCATACTGGACATTTTTCGTTCATGGTAGTAATAGAAGATAAATGATAAGGATTGCTAGAAACAAAAAGCTTTCCTTCTCTGCATCTTGGACAGCGGTTATTGATAGTACTCCACAAATAGTTAGTAGCCATGCCGCAAAGGTATCGAATATTAAATGAGATTTGGAATAAAACAAATGCTTAATCTAATGCGAGCATCTTCTCCATTTGAATACCTCTTGAACCCTTTATTAGAAAGAAATGGTTGGTGAAGTTTTGAAGGTCTAACCAATTTTTGGCTAATGTACTGTTTTCAAAGTAAGTAAATGGGTGCTCACAACTTTCAAATTCTTTACCTACTAATATAACTTTTTCAAAATGGCTTTTTTGGATTTGTTCAATCAAGGCCTGATGTTCGGCCTGGCTTTCTTTCCCTAATTCTCTCATGCCTCCTATGCAAAGTATTTTTTTTGTATTTTCTATTTTTGCAAAATTTTCAATGGCTAATTGCATACTACTTGGGTTTGCATTATAGGCGTCCAATATGACTTTATTATTTTTCCACTCTATTAATTGAGAACGGCTATTGGTAGGTGTATAGTTTTCAATAGCAATAATTATTTTTTCTACAGGTACTTCAAAGCTTAAACCAATACTAATGGCAGCAAGTACGTTTGGTAAATTATAATTACCCACTAGTTGAGTTTTGATTGTTTTATTTAAAATAGCTGTATTGGAAGATTTTGTAATTTCTAATGCTAAAAAATTATTAGTGGCTTCTTTGCTAACTGCTTCTGATATTTTTGCTTGCAATTCACCACTATGATTACCATAGCTTATAATTGTTCCAATACCTTGGCTCATTTTTACTAAATAATCTAAATCACTATTTATAAAAGCTATGCCATTATGTATTTTTAAATAATCATATAATTCTCCTTTGCCTTTTCTCACACCTTCTTCACCACCGAAGCCTTCTAAATGTGCTTTACCACAATTATTAATAAGCCCATGCGTGGGTAAAGTATAACTGCAATAAGATTCAATTTCTTTTAAATGATTGGCGCCCATTTCTATAATAGCAAATTGTGCATCATGTTGTATACTTAATAATGTAAGTGGTACACCAATTTGGTTATTTAAATTTCCTTTGGTCGTGTATATAGTATAATGACTGCTTAATACTGCAGCCACTAATTCTTTAGTAGTTGTTTTTCCATTACTACCTGTAATAGCTATAAAGGGGATATTAAATTGTTCGCGGTGAAATTTAGCAAGTGCTTGCAAAGAAGTTAAAACATCTTCCACCATTAGGATGCGATTTGCTAAAGAAGCAGGTGCTTGAATGGGTTCGTCTACAATTGAATAAGCTGCACCTTGTTCTAATGCTTGAAGAGCGAATTCATTTCCATTAAAATTAGGTCCTTTGAGTGCAAAATATAAATCGCCTTTTTTTAATTGACGTGTATCGGTTTGAACTTGTGGAAATGATTTATAAATTTCATATAAATCGGAAATTGAAATAGGAGAACTAGAGGCGCTAGACTGCTTCATAAGGTAGCAGGTTTAACTATTAATATCAGTTAATAAACAAGTGGCCATGGCCACTAAACCTTCTTCTCTTCCTGTAAAGCCCATTGTCTCTGTGGTAGTGGCTTTGATAGAAATATCTTTATCGCCAATGTGTAATATGCGCGCAATACACTCTTGCATGGCAATTACATAGGGTTTAATTTTTGGTGCCTCTAAACATAAAGTGGCATCTATGTTTACAATTTTATAACCCTTCGCTGTAATTAAATCGTAAGTTTTTTGAAGTAAAATTTTACTATCAATGTTTTTATAAGCAGCATCAGTGTCTGGGAAGTGTGTGCCAATATCACCTAAACTTAATGCGCCTAGTAAAGCATCGCAAATAGCATGTAATAAAACATCTGCATCGCTATGGCCTAATGCACCTTTTGTATGAGGAATTTTAATGCCGCCAATGAATAGGTCACGTCCTACAACTAGTTGATGAAAATCAATGCCGGACCCAATGCGTAGTTTCATCTATGTATTAATTTAAAATATTCTTTTCCACCAAGGTTTGTTGTCATTGTCAGCGCCTGGACTGTCAACACCAAAGGCAGATATAGCACATCTAAATCCAATGGTGCTGTTTGATTTATCTTGATCTAAATATCTTCTTGTTCCAGGATTCAACCAATAAGGACGGTCTTTCCAACTTCCACCTTTATATACTCTTGATTTATTAGAAATTAAAGTATTGCCTCCTGTTTCATAGCTAGCAATATTTGCATCATCTCCATCTAAAGTATTGTTGCCACGATAAGGGTTAAAATCATCCATGTCTACATTATTCATGGGGCGGTAAATATCTGCCACCCATTCGTTCACATTTCCACTAATATTATAAAGGCCTATTCCGTTTTGTAAAAATGTATTTACTTTACTTGGGAAGCCTGCGCCATCGTTTGAGTAGCCTACCATGCCCATATAATCGCCACTTCCATTTTTAAAATTCGCTAAAAACATTCCTTGCGCACCTTTCTTTTTAGAAGGCATTGCATTTCTAATACCTTCATTTGAATTGGTGTTCCAAGGAAATGGGGTATCGGAAGCTGCAATACTAGCGTTAGGATGAGATGAATTCGCTCCTGCTTTTGGATTGTTAAAATTAGAAGTATAATTTTTTTGACTTGACACTTTAGCAGCATATTCCCATTCAGCTTCTGTAGGTAATCTGAAATCAGGAATCATGATATAATCATCTAAATTTTTACCTCTATTAATAGTGGTAGAAGTATTTGAAGTAGCAAAACTACCGCCATTGCTAGTATCTGCAATATTATTAGCTATCCCCATTTTTCCTACATAAGGATTTTTAGCGTCAATTAATTTGTACTTTATTAAAGTATTCTCATTGGCTCTATCTGTTCTCCATCTGCAATAATTATTCGCTTGTTCCCATGTGACGCCTACTACGGGGTAATCATTAAATGCGCTAGCTCTAAAATAACCTTCTACCATGGGGTCGTTGTAAGAAAGTTCTGTTTTCCAAACACTAGTGTCAGGTAAGGCAGCTTTTACAATAGAATCTTTCCCTAATGGTATAAATATTTTTTCTAACCAATGTATATAGGTTCTATATTTTTTATTACTTACTTCGTATTGATCTATTCTAAAAGAACTTACAGTAACTCTTCTTAGGTTATTATTCCATTCACCCATAATGCTTTCTTGGTTCATGCCCATGGCAAAAGTACCACCACGGATTAGAATAGTTTCTGAGTAAGGGTCGGTAGATTTAGGGGCCAAAAGAATAGTATTAGCAATGGCTTTATCTTGATTGCTATTTAAAATGCTTGGACCTATTATAAGCAAGGCAAAAAACAATAAAATACTATTTATAAAATTCATCGTAATTAGTTATTCTAAATGGGGTTAAATGATAGTGCGAATATACTTTGTTTTTTAATCAATTATTCACTTGGAAGTATAATGTTCTGTTACGAAAACCCTAATTTTAGTATATGAGAAGGGGTGTTTTTATCATTTTTTTGATTTTTTTGTTTGCTCCTTACTTCTTGGGGGCTCAAAATGCTGTGTTCAGTATAGGAAAATGGGCAAAAATTGGGCTTAGTAAACAAGGTATTTATCAAATTACAGGTGCACAGTTAAAAACTTTAGGGTTCAGCTTGCCCATTAGCTCCACTCAACTTCAATTATTTAATTATAATTTAAATCAGTTAACAGAAAAAGTAAATCCCGTTATTGATAATAGTTTAACTGAAAATGCCATCCAAGTATTTGATGGAGGAGATAATCAAATAGACGAAAAAGATTATGTTTTATTTTATTCGGAAGGGTCGGGGCAGTGGAAATATGATGTCTCAAAATTTATTCCCTCGCACTTTAAAAATACAAGCAATGATTCTGTATTTTATTTTTTGACAATTGGAGCCAATGGAAAAAGAATTAGCATAAAAGAAAAAGTAAATGCTCCTGCTCAAACAGTAGATCAATATGACGAAAGATGGCTCATTGAAGTAGATAGTATTTCTTTATTAAACAGCGGAAAATTATTGTTGGGACCTGCTATGGGACAGGGTTTGGGCAAGCAATTGAAATTAAATTATTCAATTAATTTAAATGGTTTAGTGCTTGCTACTCCTATAAAAATAGTGAGTAGATATGTTGCCACTACTTATCAAAATGCTGCTACTTTTAATTTTGGCATTAACGATAATGCTATTAGGTCTACTGCAGTAGCTCCAGTGAGTGGTTATTTGTATGACGAGTCGGCGAATATTTCAATTGATAGTTTTACTTATACTTTAAATACAAATACTAATTTAACGACTGCTGCTTCTGTGAATATTAGTTTTCAAGCCGATAATGCAGCAGCCACTGGCTGGATAGATTATATAGAATTATTGGCTAAGAAAAAAATAGGTTTTTGGTCTACAAATAGTTTTGGCTTTAGAAATTTTTCTAGTTCAGTCAAAGGAAATATACTAGAGTATCAAATTCAAAATGCAGATGCTAGCACCATGGTTTGGGATGTGACAAATCCATCTTTTCCTAGTATAATTTCTACAAATAATGCTAATGGTTTAATGAGTTTTCTGCATAAATCCGATACCCTGCATGAATTTTTCGCAGTGAAACAGCAGGCCTATGAAACGCCCATTTTATTAGGGCCGGTGGCGAATCAAAATATAGCAGGAATCAATGTCCCTGACTATATTATTATTGCAGCCTCTAATTATATGGCTGCTGCTAAAAAATTACAAAACTATCATTCAACAGTAAATGGTTTGAAGACAGAAGTAGTGAATGTGAATGAAATATTTAATGAATTTTCAGGTGGACAAGCCTCTGCAGTGGGCATTAGAAATTTTTTAAAATATTTATTGAATAAAGCAGCTACAAATAAAGTGGCAGGACCGCGTTATTTATTATTAATGGGTAGCGCGAATTATAATGTTAAAAATTACAATGGCGCTACACAAATTCCTGTATTTGAATCGGCAGCATCTACGGGTTTGCTTTCAAGCTATCCTTCGGATGACTTTTACAGCATATTAAATAACAACGACGATATTAATAATTACAATGATATCAAAAAGCTTTCT
>Ga0194037_1000544_pt1 | contig 29147 bp, 19 predicted proteins | sample JunL306m_MetaG_FD_148653 | JGI IMG/M metagenome (GOLD analysis project Ga0194037, IMG submission 148653) | Anoxic zone freshwater microbial communities from boreal shield lake in IISD Experimental Lakes Area, Ontario, Canada - Jun2016-L304-6m | ecosystem: Environmental > Aquatic > Freshwater >...
CTGGGCAGCTACCTCTTCGGCGCCGGTGGCAATCTGCCCGGCGGTAGCGTTCAGTTGACCGGCAGCGGATGCCACCTGACTGGAGGTATCCGCCACCATGCTTATGGTTCTGCGCAGATTTTCTGTCATGGCTCGGAATTCCTCACTCAATTCCCCCACTTCATCCCCGGAGCGATAGTCGATATTCACCCTCAAGTCACCGTCAGCCACCTGACGGGCCTGACCTGACAGGTTTTTTACCGGTACACTGATGGAGCGTGAAATAATGAGTCCCAATACAAAGGCGAGTATGGAACCAAGAACCGCAGCACTCATCATTATCCAGCCGGATCTGTTGGCAATGACGATGTTCTGTTCGGAGATACTCCTGCCGGATTTCGACAGATATTCGACAAGTTTTTCTATCGCTTCAATTTCGGCCCGTTCCGTTTTGATAGCATCTCCTTTTATGTATTCATTTGCTTCCGCATCCCTGTTTTCTTTCGCCAAAGCTATGATTTTTTCCAGGTGGGGAGTATAGGCATTTCGGCTCTCCAGAAATACATCCAGCAACTTCTTTGCTTCAGCATCAGGAAGACTCTTTTCAAGGCCTTTGGTTATATTGTCAATCTTGGAGCGAAATTCCTTTATTCTACCTTCGAACCGTGCAATCTCCTTCGGATCGTTTTCAATGACTATACTGCGAGTATTTACCCGTATTCGCTGGAAATCTGATGATATTTTCGCAATATCGTTTATGGGAGCAAGCCCTTTTTCGTAGAGGAAAGTATCGGCATCGACTATCTTGTGGATCTGAAAATATCCGAAGATGCCGATTACCATGGCGATGAGCGCTACTACCAGAAAACTGCCGATCAGTTTTGGACCAAGCTTGATGTTTGACAGCATACTGTTTCTCCTTTTGTTTGGTATCGTTGAACTCAGTCCTCCGGCTTGTCACTGGCCGGAAGCAGGATCTTGAAGCTGCTCCCCTTATCCGGTTCGCTGTAAACTTTGATTGCTCCCTTGTGCCCCCGTATGATCCCCATAACCGCGGCCATACCCAGGCCCCTGCCGGTAAACTTGGTAGTGAAAAACGGATCGAATATCTTCGACATTATTTCATTGCTCATACCGCAACCGGTGTCGGCAACCTCCAGGTACACATACAGGCCTTCGGAGATATTCTCGTCCAGCCAGACATCTTTCAGGTAATTCCGGCCGCAGTCCATGCATCCGGTGGTGATGGCGATAACACCGCTTTTATCGCCGATAGCTTCCGAGGCGTTAATGACAAGGTTCATGACGATCTGACGCATCTGTGTGGCATCGGCTTCAACTGATGGGAGGTTCGGCGTCACGTTGATGCGGAGGATAGCCTTTTTGGAGATAGATACTTCCAGCATGTGCAGCATTTCTTCCAGAAGCCGGTTCAGGTTGATATGTTCTACAACGAATTTCCCTTTGCCTGAATACGCAAGCATCTGTTTGGCAAGGTCTGCGGCCCGTGCGGCTGCCTGCTCGATCTTGTGCAGATTGTCTCTGGCCGGTGATTCCGGGTTCATCCTCATCAGTGCCAGGTCGGCGTTGCCGATAACTGCCATCAGTATGTTGTTGAAGTCGTGGGCTATTCCACCTGCAAGAACGCCAAGACTCTCCAGTTTCTGGGAGTGCAGAAGCTGTTGCTCAAGCTTCAGTCGTTCATCTTCGGCCTGTTTACGTTCGGTGATGTCATTAAATACCACAAGTAAACTGCCTTCTATCGGCATGCCGGAAATCTCCATAACCTTTTCCGTACCATCCTTGCAGGTAATAGGGTACTCGGCCGGCGGCAGTGGCGCGCCGGAATTCATAGACTGAGCAACCGCTTTACCCCACCGCTGTCCGACCTCTAACCGGAGTGTCTCATTCGGATAGGCCCACGACATCCACTCCGCAACAGTCGTTATCTCTTCGGGCAGATAGCCGAAAATGTGCGTGAAGCGGCTGTTGATATAGCTGATGGCGCCATTTCCCGATGCTATGCCGATCGGCATAGGAGCCAGGTCCAATAGCGTGCGGTATTTTTTTTCGTTTTCACCGGCTTCCTTGCGTGCCACTGCCAGGCGGCGATTTGAGACGGCAAGGAATAACATCAGAACCATTACGATAATGCCGCTGATACCGAAGATCAAAAACTGCAGGCTATAGCGTTTAAGGACATCACCGGCGGAAAATGCAGGCACTGTGTCGTATGGCGGCAACCGGAGCTCTCTCAGCAACTGTTCTACCGGTTCATAATCAGCCGGAACGGTAAAACCGTATATGCCTCTGACAGCATTGGCATAGGTATCAGGCGTTTCCATACTGAGCAACGCTGCTGCTACCTTGCGGGCAAGTTTTTCCTTTACATGGGGGAGCGAGACAAATGGCCATTGGGGATAGAGCCGGGTTGAAACCACAAAGGGAAAGTCTGCCAGATCCTGTTTGTTGAGGATTTTTATACGATTCAGATCAAGCTTTTTTTCGTCAACCATCATTTCTATTACGCCGGTGCGGACGAATCCGGCATCGGCACGCCCTTCAAGCACTGCGGAAATTGTCCGGTCATGGGGCAGTCCGGTAGCCAGAATTCTCCCCTCTCCGGTAAGCCGGATACCGGCCCGGGCAAGTTCGCAGGCAGGCGCCTGATATCCACCCAGAGAACCGGAGTCAACTATAGCAATTTTTTTATTTTTCAGATCTTTGAGCCCGTTTATGTCATCTTGGTCGCTGCGGGTGAAAATAACTCCTCCGAACGCATGGAACGGTTTGCCTTTCTCCTGTTCCACAAGGGTTGCCAGCACACCGGACAATCCCATTTTCTCCCGAAACTGGACGTAATATCCCGGGTTGATGATGGCAAAATCAAGGCGGTTGCTGCTCAGAGCCTCTTCGATCTCCGGATAGGTCAGGGGGAGTATGTGGACCTCCATACCGGGTAGCGATTTCCGCAGATGATCTGACACGGGCTGCCAGAGAGCGATACTCTCCTGTTTAGGTCGAAAGGCAAGAACACCGATGGTAATCTCTCCTTGCGTGCCGGCGCTGGCCGGCAGCGTCGGCAGAAGAGCGGACATCAGGGTAATAATAGTCAGGAAAGCATGGATAACGCGGTTCATGGCAACTCTCCGGCGGGGAGATACTTATCGGAGCAGATGTCGGTCAGATCATCCCCCTTTTTCAGTAACCCCGCCTTGAGCATCAGGCTGATGAGAGTTCGGACGGAGGTAATGATCCTGGGGTTCGAACCACCGAGATATTGCAGATTTGTGCGGATATCAGGCAGCTCCAACCCTCTGAAGGCGTCCAGAACATTCTGGGCCGGAATGCCGAGGCGGGGGGCAATTCTATGTACCGCATCCTGCCTGTTGGCCTTTAAATGGTGCAGCCCCCTGAAATGCCCCAGAACCAGTTGCTCAAGGGCCGTGGAATGTTTTTTCAGTTCGCTTGTTCTGACAGCAAGAACATCCAGTATAATGCCGGGAACACTGAAACTGTCAAAAATCCGGTGGGCACCGTCGGCCTCCAGTTTCGTCAGCTCCGGCTCGTAGGTAATCACAGCATCCAGTCGCTCTTCTTTCCAGGCTTGCATATGGCTATCCGGTGTCAGGGGTACCTGTATAATCGATTTCGTTGTCAAACTGCCGGACTCCAGCAGCTTGTAAAGCATCAGCTCTCCAAGGGCTGAATGTTCGAACCCGATCCGCCTGCCTGCCAGCTCGGCAGGCGTGTTGATACCGGGGCGTGCCAGCACGGCATCGGCGCCGGCAGATACATCGAACACCAATACAACGGTAAGTGGTATACCCCCCTCCCGAACGCGAAGTACCTCATCCAGAGTCAGAGCTGCACCGTCAACCGTTCCCGCTTTCAGTGCCTTGATTGAGTCGGTGGCACTGCCGGTCTCCAGGAGCGACAGCCCTTTCTGCGGCAGCCATCCCTCACGGCGGGCCAGAAACATGAATTCGTATCCCGGCCAGACATGACTGGCAATGGTAAGCGGTCTCCCGGCGCGGAGACAACCGGGCAGGAGCGGCATAAGGATACTGCTGCCCAATACGGTAATGAATCGGCGACGCGATACGTTCAAATTTGTTCTCCTGCGCACCCATTGATCCAAGAAAAAGCAGTTGGACCACGAAATACACGAAATACACGAACAACATCAAAAGCTTGATTTCGTAGTCCATTCACCTGAAGGGTTAATCCGCGTGTGGATTAATCGTCTTGTTATCTTTCGTGCTTTTTCGTGTATTTCGTGGTTACGGCCGTTTTTAGGTTGATTGATCAGGGGAAGTATAGTTGGTAATGTTTAAATGTCAATCCTGACGGGAGATGGGGACCGGTGTTGGGAGGGACGGCGGGGGTGACCCGTCGTCCCTCCAGAGACTGCATGTTCTTTATGAATTGCCCAAAAAACCATTACTTTGAATCATCGAGATACGCATATCCTCCGTGTGCACCATAGCCACAGTCAGAGGCGATAACGCGTATTTCAACGTTGTGTCCAATGGCTTTGCTTACATCTACCACCACCGGCTGCCAAGGTATGATATTCCACAGCACGCCTGTCGGCGTATACGACGTGGTCATGGCGATCCAGCCAGAGTAGGTCGGGTCGCCGGAAAAGAAGTGCTTTCTGTAGAGGACTGTGTTACTTGCGTCCTTGTCGACCACCGTGACTTCTACAAATGGCTGGTTTGCTCTGTCATGCGCGGGATCCTCCAGAATGGCTGCCCAGGCAAAACGGAGCGTTCCGGAGGCGGTTACCGGTATCCTGGCTACTTGCGTCGCTACGCTGGTATGGTAGGAGTCATCCCAATTGTTAACCCGCAGGGCATTCAGACCATTGTAAACAACAGACATGGACGAGGCCTGTCCAAGAGGATTCTTGGCAATGTTGGTTTTGAGTGCCGCCTTCTGGTAAAAATCGATAACCGGATCAACTCCGGCGCTTATGGTAGTCAAGTAATTAAAATCGGAGTACGAGGTCAGGGACTTGTTTACTACTCCGCTCTTGACTGTTGCCGATGGTTTGTCAGTGAAGCTGGATACGTGTCCCCAATTGGGATTGAAGGTTGCCGTTTTATCATTTGGATCCGGTGTGCCAGAAGTATCGCGCACCCAACTTCCAAATGAATGGGTTTCCACTGTCCACCCGGTCGGGCTCGTAGCACTGTCTTCAAAGCCGAAGTTCTGAAAGACATTGACGGATGCCCCGGTATACTTGAGATTAAGCTGTTTGAAACCGGTAAAACTCCACGGATCGCGCGCATCACCAACAGCTGCAATCATAAGAGTGTTGTCACTCTTCAGATCGGCGCCATTAAGCGTAAAGCTGAATGTGCCTTTTGAGATGGAACTGTACTGGAGCACACCCCCGTTGAGAACGTATGCGATCATGGTGGGGGAGCCGGTCACAGAGCCGGTAACAGTCAGGGAGGGTATTGTTGTGCTGGTTATGATCTGGGTGTAGGTGTCGCTTACAATCGGTGTGGGCGACGTGATGGTTAAGGTTGCCAACGAATTGTCGGCAGCGGTAATCAGCGAATTATACTGGAATGAATCACCAATGGAGTTGAGACCGTCAAAAGCGAATTTGGTGAATGTGGATGAATATGCGCCTGCCTTGGAAAATCCGCTGAATCCACCAGTCATACTCCAGTTAAGGGTAACCTCCTCGCCCGGAAAGTCTGGGTCGTAGAGCGAAAACGTACCTTGATTTGCAGTGGTTGCATCGGGGGTGTATTTGTAAACAACAACTGCGTTTGCCGATACGTCCAAACCGGCGGAGTCCACAGCCTTCATGAGCAGGGTTTGCGGCATGCCGGTGACATTCATCGCACCAATCAGGAGCAGGCCGGTCTGCTGAGCGGTCAGTTTGTAGAACGTCTGCTTCCAGGCGTTGGCCCAGACCTGGCTGGCAGCCTTCTGGACGGCGGCTATGACTGTTTTGGCGGTCAGGTCATCCTGATAGCTTGCGATGTCACCTTCACGCCACTTGTTGTACAGCCCTTTTTTGCCGGCAAGCAGGTTCTTGGTGTCAGTCGCTTTCTTATTGGTAAAGTACCAGATTGCGAGATCGCTCATACCGAAAGCGCAACCGGCCGGCGTGGTGTATGAACCGAAGTTGGGGTGGAAGAAACCATCTTCCTGCGGCCTGAAGTTTGTGTCAACTGCAGCAAGTTTTGTCGCAGTCGGGGCAACTCCAATGGCAGACATGACTACGAAACTGGAAAAATGAATCGTTGAGAATGTCACTGTCGGCGGGGAAGATGCCGCATTGATGTTTTGAATTTGAGCAGCAACATATTTGTTGTTAACCGTATCATAATAATAAACGGCAGGAAGCACCGTTTTGGCCGGATCATAGGGGACTGTTATGTCAACAGGCTGCGTAAAGCCGTTTGTGTAATCCTTGTTCAATACATAGGTGTCCCCCAGAGCGGCGCCGGGCGGGAGGGTTGCGCCGGCAGGCAGCGAACTGCTTTTTGTTACGGTGATGACGGGCTGGCTTGCACTGCCATCGTAAGCATTGGCTGGAATCGACACCGTTACACCGGTTACCTTGTCAGTCACAACGTATGCTGTTGATGGTTTCGGGGTATTCGTAGCAGTAATGGTAACAGTGGCTATTGTACTGTTGTCTTTGCCATCGTTGACAACGAGGTTGAAAACATACGCCCCGGCAACATCCGGTATAAACGTAGGATTGACGGTTGTAGGATTTGTAAGCACCGTTACACTGCTGCCCGCAGGAACCGATGTTGTAGACCAGCTGTAGGTGAGCTTGTCACCGTTTGCATCACTGCTTGCACTGCCATCAAGCGTTACAGGTTGTCCTACTGAAACGCTCTGATTGACGCCGGCATTTGCAACAGGTATTGCGTTTGTTGTCGGTGTTGGCGTCGGTGTCGGCGTCGGTGTAGGTGTAGGAGTCGGTGTAGGAGTTGGTGTAGGAGTTGGTGTCGGTGTCGGTGTCGGAGTTGCCGGCACGGTAGCTGTTATCGTCACGGTGGAAATAGCAAGACTGTCATGCTTGCCATCATTTACGATAAGGCTCGCAACGTATGAGCCGGCGATATCGGCGGTAAAGGTCGGTTTAGCACCGGTGGCTCCGGAAAGAGATGCGGTGCTGCCGGTCGGTTTCGTTGTAAGTGTCCATGCGTAGGCAAGCGTGTCTCCATCTGCATCACTGCTTTTGCTGCCGTCAAGAGTGACCACCGTGCCAGTTACAACGTTCTGGGCTGTGCCGGCGTTTGCAACTGGCGGCGCGTTTCCTTTGGCAACGGAGATTGTTACTCTGGACTCCTGACTGGTTGAATTACTATCGGTTACTTTCAGCTTGACCACATATTGCCCGACCAGGTCCGGAACAAAGCTGGGATTAACCGTGTTCGCGTTTGCCAGGATTGCGGTGCTGCCCGCCGGTATTGTATCAAAACTCCACTGATATGAAATAAGACTTCCATTTGCACCTATGCTTTTGCTTCCGTCCAATACCACTGTTGTCCACGTTAAAGCGCTTTGCGCTGAACCTGCGGACGCTGTAGTTACGGTGCTGTTTGATGCGTTGCCGCCGCCACTACACGCGGAAAGGCAGAACATGATGCTGATAGTCAGTAATACATTCAAAATTTTAACCATTTACAGCCTCCTTGGTGCTTCTGATCCTGTTATTAAACCACTATCCGATATCCAGCACCTGGCCAAAAAACCGATGTTACGGCTATATGTATAGGCTATCACCTCCTTGAATCACAGTGGTTTACCCTCTGATGCTCTCTCTTCATCATCCGTTTTGACAAGCAACGTGACACTTTCGAGATGATATGTCTGAGGGAACATATCAACCGGTACAGATTCAGCGACTCGATACCGGTGGGTGGCCAGGATACCGCAATCTCTGGCAAGTGTAGCCGGATCGCATGAAACATAGATGATTCTGCCGGGGCTGAGGCGGGCAATATCCGGAACGGCATCTCCGGCTCCGGTCCGGGGGGGATCAAGGAGTACAACGTCGAACATCCGGCCAATACCGGCAAACCGTCTTAATGCCGTGCAGACATCAAGACAGATGAATTCTGCGTTATCGACATCATTTCCGGCACGATTGAGCAGTGCCGAATTGATTGAACGTTCAAGCCCCTCAACTCCGACCACCGAGGCAACGTCAGCAGCGAGAGGTATCGAAAAGTTTCCATTTCCGCAATAAAGATCCAGCAGATTGTCAGTTCGTTTGAAGTTCCCGAGTCGCCTGATTACAGACAACAGAGCTCTGTTCTGGCTTTGATTCACCTGGGCAAAACCACCGGGCTGGTATGCAAGTAGCACGGGTTTTCGATCAGGTTCACGTTCAGGCATCAGATAACTGATTTCACTGTCTCCCCACAGAGGTACAGGAAAAGGTTTTCGGCCTGTTTGCAGAAAGAGTCCGGCGCAGGGTATCACATCTGACAACCGGTCAATCAGAAAAGAGCTGATCTTCGCATTATTCTGCCCGGTGTAGTGTACGACTGATACCACTCCACGTTCGCTCGCATCAATACTGATGGCCGGAATCGACTCCTGTTCCGGACAGGCCGGCAGAACAGTTCTGAAAGATTTCAGCATATCATTTATCTGTTGAACTGCAACCGGGCAACCTTCGATAGCGTCCTCAATGACGTGTGAACCATGCCTGAAAAAACCGATCTGAAGTCTGCCCCGGCGGGTGGAAACCTTGAACTGAACACGGCTGCGGTACCCATAGAGCAGTGGGGCGGCAACCATATCGCTGACCCGGTCACTCCCGACCCTGGCTCCACGCCATAATGTATCGGCAAATATCAGGCGCTTCTGTTCCAGCTGGACCGGATAGCTGATATGCTGCCAGCAGCAGCCACCGCATGAATGAAAGATTGGACATTCCGGAGGTGTGCGAGACGGAGAGGGAGAAACAAGTTCAACGATATCAGCGGTACAATAAGATTTTTTCTGAGTTGTAATGGAGAGTCGCACTTCATCGCCCGGGCAACTGAAAGGTACAAAGCAGACTTTGCCATCAATCCGGCAGATGCCGCTACCACCAAATGCAAGCTTGTCGATGATGGCGGCGAACGTTTTCAGAACCTGTACTCCTCAATATTTGTGATGAGTTCCAGCAATCCCTCGACTACCAGTTCCTCAATACGGGCTCCCTTGGTTGCCGAGGCCTTGCCGGGGTCGCCCCAGACACCTCCGGGCCAGTGCCGGCGTTTATCACGGACCAGAATACCGGCAGGAAAGCCGGGGTATTCGGCAGGGGCGCTTCCCTTGACCAGCCCGGGATGAGAGTGCATGATTCTGGACGTTTCAATCTCGCCGGCATGGCAGTCACCAGCGGTCTCGATCAGTTCTTTCCCCCGTTCGCGTGCCAGCAGAAACTCGGTCACCACAGCGACGGAGATGTCGCCGTAACCTGCGATCAGCTCCTCTCCCGCCTCCTGCAGGGCCATACAGTGAGCGCCGCCGGCATGGCCGCTGACCGCTATGAACGTTTGAAGTCCATGTCCCCGCAATGACAGTACAATATCCCTGAAGAGCGACTTGAGCGTCGTGGTCGATATGGATATTGTGCCGGGGTGATTTGAGGTCGACCTGCAGTTGCCATAGTGTACCGGAGGGGCGACAAAAAGCGGGCGCCGCTCTGCTGCTTTAATACAGACCTGTTGCGCCTCAAACGTGTCTGTCGAAAGCGGCAGATGCGGCCCATGCTGTTCCACGGAGCCAAACGGAATCAGGACTATCCGGGTTTCACGCAGCCCCGCTTCAAACTCGGGCATGGTCATCTCTTCAATATTCATGTGAGCTCACAAAATCCCCAACAGCTTATGCATCTGCGGAATGACTCGAACATCAGGCAGTCTGGACGATGCCAGCTCCTGAAGACGCAGGATGCGGGAGGCAGATATACCCGGACTGCCGTTTGGCAATGTCAATGGCTGCAGGAACAGAGGCGTTGTCAGGTCAACGGCATCAATTATATCACATACTTTGTTTATTTCCTTAAAATCGGTCGATTCTCCCGCAACGATCTTTACCGAAACGTTACTGCCGCGCGATTGTTCCAGAAACAGGCGATGCGATTCCCATAACGTTTCGGCACACCCCGATGTCGATGGAAGCTTCATGTCCATGCTGATGAAATCAACATGAGCGATTACTCTCGTCAACGCGGTAATCAGCGTTCCGTTGGTTTCGAGGTGGACGGGGATGAGCCGGTGAATCACGGGAAAGCATTGTGCCAGGGAATCGGCCTGCAGCAGCGGTTCTCCGCCGGTAAAACTGATTGAATGGTGTGCACCCGGCAATTGAGCCTGCCAGTCGGCAATAACGGCAGCCAGCTTCTCACAAGAGAACGGTTGAGGACGTTCAATAAAGTGGCCTGAACCCGGTTTTGATTCAATTCTGCAGATAGTGGACTCAGCATGGTCAGTATCGCAATAGCGGCACACCAGGTTACAACCCGACAAGCGGACAAAAATCTGCCTGCGACCGGCAAGCATTCCTTCACCCTGAATGGATGAAAAAATTTCGCAGATGGAGAACTGCTCACTCATAGTAACAGGCTGATGCGTTTTCAGACTCCCAGACTGTTATTGACGCCACCTTGATGTTATCACTGTTGATTCGTTCAGATATGCGCTGGTACAGATATCGGGAGATATGTTCCGAGGATGGCGAAACTGTCTGAAAGGCCGGGTTGTCGTTAAGATATTTGTGGTCAAGCGTATTGATGATAGCACCGGCTTCCCTTTTCAGAATTTTAAAGTCTATACCCAGACCGGCCTGGTCCAGTTCGCGGGCAGTGACTGAAACCTCGACTTTCCAGTTGTGACCATGCAGATTCTCACAATCCCCTTGATAATTGATCAAATTATGTGCGGCAGCGAAACTGGTTCTGATTGTCAGGTTATACATATGATCATCTCCTCGGGTTTAAATTCAATATCGTTCATGTAAGAGTTTGGCTCGTTAGCTGAAGAAAAAGCCCCAGCTCCCGCAGCACTATGGCCGTTTCCGGCTGTCCCTCGAGCCAGGACGCCAACCCGTCCACCATCTCCATCTCGTCACTATCATTACGTTGCGGCCAGATACCCAGCACCGGCGCACCGCAGAGCGAGCCGATCTGGTGCGGTGCGCTCTGCTCAGCTCTGTCCGGATCGGCGGGCATGCCATTAATAATTACCCCTGCCACCTGAAGTCCCAACTGCTTCGCAGCAAAGCAGGTCAGCACGGTATGATTTATGGTTCCCAGTCCCGGACGCGCCACAACCAGCAGCGGCAACTCCAATTCACGCACCAGATCGGCTATCAGCATGCCACCCGCCAGCGGCACCATCAGCCCACCCGCTCCTTCAACAATGACATACTCATAAGAAGCAGAGAGACGTTCATACGCCGCCCTGATGTGCGGAAAATCTATCCGCAAACCTTCGGTTACGGCGGCTTCGGCCGGTGCCAGCGCTTCCCGGAGACAATACGGAGCTACATCGTCAGAATACGCACTACCAGCCGCCCGGCAGAGCAGTCCGGCATCGCCGGAAACCAGGCGACCGTCCACTTCCCGGCATCCACTGGTAACCGGCTTCATCACTCCGACGTTGATACCGTTATTTCGCAACAGGCGCGCCAGAACAGCAGCAACAACCGTTTTGCCGACGCCGGTATCGGTGCCGGTTACAAAAAGGCCTCTGCTCACGCGCAGGCCTCCACCGTCAACTCCAGATCCGTCAGCATCCGGTGGTCCTGCTCGGGTGACCGCCCCGGCGTAGTCAGATAGTTGCCGGTCATCATCCCGCTGGCACCGGCCATAAAGATCCAGGACTGCAATTCACGCAGATTTCTCTCTCGACCGCCGCACACCGTCAAACATTTTTCCGGCAGCATAAAGCGGTATATGGCAATAATTTTCAGACACTCCATCGGTGTCAGGAAGTCGGCGTCTGCCAGGCGGGTACCCTCCACCGGATTGAGGAAATTGATCGGCACTGTATCCACATCCAGCTCGCGCAGGGTCTCGGCCAGTTCCACGCGATGGATGAATGTTTCTCCCAGCCCGAAGATTCCGCCGCAACAGACTCTCAGTCCGACCTGCTTGACCGCCCGAACCGTTTCCACATCATCCTGATAGTCATGTGTGGTACAGATGTTCGGGAAAAAACTGCGGGAGGTCTCCAGATTATGGTGGTAGGTCACCATGCCGGCCTCCTGGAGCTGTCGCGCCGTTTCGACGCCCAGAATACCGAGTGAACAGGATGGATCAATGGAGGTTTCCGTCCTGATCCGTCGCAAGGCACGGCAGATCTTTTCCAGCTCAGCGCCCGGCTTGATGCCGGTTCCACTGGTAATAATGCCGTAGCAGCGGGCCCCGTTCCGCTCGGCACTCAGCGCGCAGCGTACCAGCTCCTCTTCATCCACCAGCGGATATACCTGGGCATTGGTCGTGTGTACCGCCGACTGGGCGCAGAAGGCGCAGTTCTCGGGACAGCGTCCCGATTTTGCGTTGATGATCGAGCAGAGCGAAGCCGAAGTGCCCTTGAAATGTTCCCGTATGCGGGATGCCTCGGCTAACAGCAGATGCAGGTCGGATCCTCCCGCTTCCGACAGCCTGAGAGCATAAGCCGCATCGAGAGCGATTCCCGCCAGTACGTCATCAGCCATTTTCTGTATAAATTCACGCATGGTCATATGCCACCTCCATGCCTCTCGATACCACAGCAGACATGGTATTGTCAATCAATATATTTGTACCGTTTAACAATAAAAGAGCATCGGTAATCTGTATTCACCCCTAATTGCTAATGCATTGCGTTTCAGGCAGACCTTCGCTACAATCAGTTGCAGTATTAAACCGGATTGAGAGGAACACTCATGAAACGTCCGCTGGTCATTGTCCATTTTCTTTTCATTGTTATTTCGCTTGTTTGCCTTGTCTCCCGTGCCGTGGCAGCTGTAACAACCATCACCCCCTCGGGCAGCGGCACTTTTACGGTGCAAGGTTCCGATATGGACGGCGTGGCCGGTATCGATCTGTTCATCACCTATGACACGACACTGCTGGCATCCCCCTCGGTCACCCAGGGGCATCTGGTTTCAGGTGCACTCATGGCCGCCAATACAAACAATCCCGGTTCGATCAAGATAGCCATCATCGACTCCAAACCATTCAGCGGTAGCGGCACCATCGCTACGATAACCTTTGCCAGTCAGAACGGAACGGGTGGTATTACATCCGTCAGAGCGTCTGCTATCAACAGCAAAGGAGCTTCCGTGGCAATGCAGGCCAACGTCACCGGTGAAACATCTGCGCCGGCACCCGGCAGCACACTTTCCAGCACTCCGGGGGTGCCCTTCGGCCAGCCGGTTATGCAGCAGCAGACCACACAACCGCAAACAACGCAGCAGCCGGCTGCCGTGACGACAGCCGGTTCCACACTGACAATGCTGGGTTCGGTGAGCATGCCTAACACTTCAGAACAACCCGCCACGTCGCAAACGTCACTGCCGCAATCGTCACTGCCGCAGACAACGCTGTCGCAAACAACTCAACAGCCAGCTACAGCAACGACATCCGGTTACATGCCGACGATTCTGGGAGCGGTGAGTATGCCGGTTGACACTTCACAGCAGCAGGCCGCTCCGCCATTTCCGAAACAGAAAGATCAGGCCGGTTTTGCAGCTCCGCCACCGGAACCTTCCCGGTCAATTTCAGCCACTCAATCGGCTGTAGAAAATACAGTCGTTCCGTCAAAGAGGGAAAATGAAGAGATAGCACATACCGTTCACACCAGCAAAGCAGACAGGTTCCGTACGTTTGCGGGGGAAAAATCTCCCCCCCTGCTTGCTGCTCTTTTCGTAAATGAGGTGGCGACCACCATCCGGCAGCAGCCGGCGATAGTCGTCAGCGACGGCGTCACGACCGCTACAATCAGGGTAGAGCTCCCCCCTTCGTCCACGTCCCCCAATTTTGCTCTTAACGGCGCAAAACATGTTTCGATCAGGAAAGAGCAGGGCGACGGAACGTGGGTTATCGAAGTTCTGCCCCACGGGAACGCCGTGCGTGCAACCGTTACGATCCTTTCCGGAAACAGCAGCATCGATTATCCGCTGACTGTTGTGCCGCCGGTACATGGCATGAAATTCTCAGACACGGACTTTGAAACGTTTTTAAAGGACAGCGGCTCCCCAAAACCGAAATTTGACCTGAACGGCGACGGAAAGCACGACTACATTGATGATTACATCTACACCGGCCACTACCTGCTCCAAAAAGAAAAAGAGAAAGTAAAACCTCAGAAAGCTGAAAAATGACCGGCTTTTATGAACTCACCACACTGAAAAGCCGCCCGGAAAGGCGGCGTTTCAGTGTGGTCGAAGCTGTAAGCTCACCTTACCCTGTCATGGAAATAACTTCTTCGTAGGTCGTCACCCCTTCGAGCATCTTGCTGATGGCAATTTCACCCAGAGTTACCAGCCCCTCCTGCCGTGCGGCGGTAAAGATCTCCGCCAGTCCGGCGGAATCGGTTATCAGCGATTTGATTTTATCGTTAATGTCCATGACCTCAAAAAGTCCGCAGCGCCCCTTGTACCCGGTGTTCCGGCATTCCTTGCATCCCTCGCCCTCCCACACGGCATACGATTTTTTCGGCAACAGCAGATAATCGCATTCATCATGGGAAAGATTACGGACTTTTTTGCAGTGAGGACAGATTTTACGCACCAGCCGCTGAGCGACAACACCGAGTACGGTGGCGGAAATCAGAAATGGCGGTACACCCAGATCAAGCAGCCGGATAATCGTCGATGCTGAATCATTGGTGTGCAGGGTAGAGAGGACCAGATGTCCGGTCAAGGCAGCCTGAACGGCGTTTTCCGCCGTCTCGCGATCACGGATTTCACCCACCATGATGATGTCGGGATCCTGCCGGAGAATATTACGGAGAATACTGTCAAAACTGACACCGATACTCTGCTGTACCCCGATCTGGTTGAATTCCTCCATGACCATTTCAATCGGGTCTTCAACCGTGACAATATTAACCTCCGGCGAGGAGAGTGATCTGAGCGAGGAATAGAGAGTGGTCGTTTTGCCGCTGCCCGTTGGGCCGGTCACCAGTATGATGCCGTTCGGCCGTCTCAGAAAAGAGTTGTAGAGCGCCAGCTCACGCGGATAGAATCCCATGCAGTCCAGATCCTGCAGCAGAATGTCGGGATCGAAAACCCTGATGACGACCTTTTCACCAAAGGCGACCGGTACCGTCGAAACGCGCAGTTCGATGTCCTTGTTATTGAAGTTTGTTTTGATACGGCCATCCTGAGGGCGCCGTTTTTCGGCCAGATCCATGCGGGAGAGCATTTTGATGCGTGAAACAACCGGGGCATGCAGCGGTTTGGGAATGACATGGATGTTGTGAATGACACCGTCGATCCGAAACCGGATCAGCGAGGTTTCGCGTTTCGGTTCAATGTGGATATCACTGGCATGCTGATCGAAAGCGTAGTTCAGTAGAAAATCGACCGCAGAGACCACATGCTTGTCGGTGCCCTCGATCTCCTGATGCCCTTTAAGCTTGAAAAACTGTTCCAGATTCCCCAGATCTATCGAGGTTGATACCTCCGCCTCCGCAGCCATGACCGATGCACGGAATCCGTAAAACTCCCGCAATATTTTCAGAATATCACTCTTTGAGCTGAGTACGCGCCTGATTTTCAGACGCCGTGCTGACGCCAGCTCGTTGATGATCGCCTCGTTGAACGGATCAGCAACCGCTACGGTGATGACACCATGAGTCTCTTCAACGGCAACAATCAGATTTTTCAGAGCGAACGGCCGGGGAATGTGATCAGTAACAACATTCAGATCAAGTTTGAGTGGATCGATCTTAAAATAAGGCAATCCGGTGGCATGCGCCAGCGCATCAGTAATGGCATCTTCTGTAAGCAGCTTTCCCGAAGATCCGTGAATTTCAAGATTGAACGAAGCCAGAACTTCGGCAGGAGAAGCATGCTCGATGGCGGGATGGGGTCTTCGGGACGTGCCTGAGTGATGATGAGAAAAAAGGCGCAGCTCCTGCGCCTTTACCCGCGACATTACATCTTTGAACTGGCCGGGAGACAACAGACCGCGACGTTCCATCAGGTGTGCCAGATTTTCAAAAGTCAGTTTTTTTGAATCCGGCATAATCCCCGTCAATTCGTGAATTTATTTGCTTTTTCGGCCTCTGCCCTCTTGGCCTCGATCCGCTTGGAGACCTCATCCATAACCTGTTCTGCGGTAGGAACTTTTTTGGAGGTAATCTGGCCGGCAATCACCGGTTCGGATCTGATCGAAGTTACTGTAGATGCTTCACTGTGTGGCGGTGCAGGGATATCCGGATAGGCCGCCAGGGTGGACAAAAAATTTCTGTAAAGCCGGAAACACATCCAGGTCACAAAAACAAGGGGGACAATATCATCCAGCCAATAATCAAAACTGCGCTGATTAACCATGGTACCTGCCAGAAGACCGGCCGATGCTATCAACACACCGAAAGCATTACCTATGACCCTGAATTCGATATCCGAAGGTATTTTTATCTCAGCAGTTTTTGCCACGCGTTGACCTCAGAGCCATTTCCGGCAATTGTAAACAGCTACTTCCCTATACATCGGCATTTTTATCAATTTCTACAGATTTTTGAACCGCTGCAGAACAAATGACTGCAACCGGTCCATGTAATAGTAGATTACCGGTGTGATGTACAGCGTCAGAAGTTGTGATACCAGCAGGCCGCCAACTACTGCGAGGCCCAATCCTCTGCGCGATTCGGCTCCGGCCCCGAAACCGATCGCAATCGGAAGCGTTCCCATCAGCGCCGCCATACTGGTCATCATGATCGGACGAAAACGAACCAGGCATCCTTTATAGATGGCGTCCATGGGTGATTTGCCTTCGTTTCGCTGAGCCTCCAGGGCAAAGTCTATCATCATGATGGCATTTTTCTTGACGATGCCTACCAGCATGATGATACCGACGAAAGAGTACAGATTAAGATCCTTGCCGAAGAGCAGCAGAGTTATCAAAGCTCCGAAACCGGCCGATGGCAGTCCGGACAGAATCGTCAAAGGGTGAATGTAGCTTTCATACAGCACCCCCAGTACGATGTAGATTACCATGATCGCGATGACAAGCAGCAGAGCCAGCCCCTTGGTTGAAGCCTGGTAGACCTGGGCAGTGCCCTGAAAACCGGTGGTTATGGAGGCCGGAAGCGCCTGGGCCGCTTTCTCGACAGCTGCCACGGCATCGCCCAGCGGGACCTCCTGCTTGAGGTTGAAGGAGATGGTTACAGCGGTGATCTGTCCCAGATGGTTGACCGACAGCGGCCCGAGACTGTTCCTGAGGGTGCCCAGGGATGAAAGCGGCACCAGCTGGCCGGCACTTGAACGGACATACAAAAGCCCCAGGGCAGTCGGGTCAAGCTGGTATTGGGGCTCCAGCTCCATGATCACCTTGTACTGGTTGGTGGGCGAATAGATTGTGGTGGCCTGCCGGGTACCGTAGGCCGAATAGAGAGTGTCCTCGATCTGCTGGGCGGAGATACCCATGGCTGCGGCCCGGTCGCGGTCAATATCCAGATTCACCTGGGGGTTCTTGATCTGCAGGTCGCTGGTCACGTCCTGCAGCATTGGCAGGCCGCGCACCTTCAGTTCGAAGGCTGTCGCCTGGCGGTAGAGTTCATCAGTATCCGGGCTCTGCAGAACGAATTGGTAACTGGCCTTGGATGAGGTGGCTTCCAGCTGGATGGGGGGCGGATTCCGCATGAACATCAGGATGCCCGGAATCGATGAAACCTTCGGGCGCAGCTTCTGGATGATCTGATCGGCATTCAAGGTCCTTTGATGCCGGGGTTTGAGCTTCATGAAAAAGAAACCGGAATTGGCCCCGACCCTTGAGCCGCTTGCCCCGACCGATGACATGAAGCCCTCGATATTCGGTTCCTGCAGGACGATATCGATCAGCTTCTTCTGCTGGGCCTTCATCTCCTCGAAGGAGACTCCCTGGGCGCCCTCGGTAGTAGCGAAGATCGCACCGATGTCGTCAGAGGGCAACAGCCCCATCGGCATCATGGTAAAGAGCCATACCGTGACCACCATCATCAGGAACGTGACCACCACGGTCGTACGGCGGAAACGGAGGATACGGGAGAGGGAGCGCTCGTACATCTGCAGCAGGCCGTCGAAAAACCGCTCCATGGCGTTATACAGCCGGCCGTGCCGCTGTTCGGCTATCGGCTTCAGAAACCGGCTGCAGAGCATGGGGGTCAGGGTCAGCGACACGACCCCCGAAATGAGGATCGCAAAGGTGATGGTCAGGGCGAACTCGTGCAGCATCCTGCCCAGCATGCCGGCCATGAACAGGACCGGGATAAAGACCGCCACCAGCGAGATGGTCATGGAGATGATCGTGAAGCCGATCTCCTTCGACCCGCGCAGCGAGGCATCCATGGGCGATTCGCCATGCTCCATGTGGCGGACGATGTTCTCCAGCATGACGATGGCGTCGTCCACCACGAAACCGACCGACAGCGTCAGGGCCATCAGCGAGATGTTGTTGACCGAGAAACCCAGGGCATACATGGCCGCAAAGGTACCGATGATCGAGAGCGGCAGGGCCAGGCTGGGGATGATTGTGGCCGAGATGTTGCGCAGGAAGAGGAAGATGACCAGGATGACCAGGGCAATCGTCAACAACAGGGTGAACTTCACGTCGGTCACCGATTCGCGGATCGTGTCGGTGCGGTCGAAGAGGGTGTTCAGCTCGACCGAACCGGGCAGCTGGCTCCGGAAGATGGGCATCTGCTGCTTGATACTGTCCACCACCTCAATGGTGTTGACCCCCGGCTGGCGCTGGATGGCCAGTACGATGGCACGGGTGGAGACCCCCCTGGTATTGTACCAGGCGGCGATCTTGTCGTTCTCGACACTGTTGGAGACAACCGCGATATCCTGCAGGCGCACCGGGGCGCCGCCGCGGTAGGCCACAATCAGCGGCTTGAAGGCATCGGCGTCATACAGCTGGCCGGAAGCCTGGATGGTAAAGGCCTGCTTGGCCCCCTGCAGGCCACCGGTCGGCAGGTTCACGTTCCACTTGTCCAGCGCGGCCGCCACTTCGTCCAGGCCGATTTTCCTGCTGGTCAGGGCCTTGGGGTCGAGCTGCACCCGCACGGCATACTTCTGGGAACCATAGACCAGCACCTGAGCCACGCCGTTGATCATGGAGATACGCGGGGCGATGATCGTGTCGGCAAATTCGTTGACGTCCGAGAGCGGCAGGGTCGGCGAGCTCAGGGCCAGGTAGAGCACCGGTTGGTCGGCCGGGTTGACTTTCTGGTAGGAGGGTGGGGTCGGCATGTTCTGGGGAAGCTGGCGGGCCGCCTTGGAGATGGCCGCCTGAACATCCTGGGCGGCCGAGTCGATGCTCTTCTCCAGGGTGAACTTGAGGGTGATGATCGAAATACCCTGACCGTTGGTAGAGGTCATGGAGTCCAGTCCGGCAATGGTCGAGAACTGGCGCTCAAGCGGCGTGGCCACCGAGGAGGCCATGGTCTCGGGGCTGGCGCCCGGCAGGTCGGCCCGTACCTGAATGGTGGGAAAGTCGATGCTCGGAAGGTCGTTGACCGGCAGCAGACGGTAGGCAAACAGTCCGAAGATCATCACCGCCAGCATTACCAGGCTGGTCATGATCGGACGTTTTATAAAGAGCTCGGAAATGTTCATTTTCCGGCTGCTCCCTGCATTTCACCCTTGCCGTTTTCTTTGCCCGGACCTTCAGGTCCGACTTTCGGTTCCTTGCCCCTTGCCCCTTGCCCCTGTTCTTTCATCTCGACCTTGCCGCCAGGGACGACCCGCATCTGGCCGTCGATAACGACCTTTTCACCCGGTTGCACTCCACTTTCTATGACGGTCATGCCCTGAATGACGGAACTTGTGACAACAGGTCTGATTTCTGCAGTAGAATCAGCTGTTACCACAAAAACGAATTGCCCCTTCTGGCCGGTCTGGACCGCCTGGCTCGGCACCACCAGAGCATTATTTTTCATGGCCAGCGTGATTGAAAGATTGACGAACTGTCCGGGCCAGAGCCGTTTCCCGGCATTGTCAAAGACCGCCTTGAGGCGGATGGTGCCTGTAGCCGGATCGATCGTGTTGTCAAAAAAAGAGATGACACCCTTTTCCCTTGCATCCGCTGTTCCCGGAACCTCCACTTCCACCACAATTTTTCCGGATGCCATGTAACGCTTGATTTCGGGTAACTGTTTCTCTGGGATAGTAAAGGTGGCGTGAATAGGAGTCAGCCTGTTGATGGTAACGAGCGCCGTGTCATTCGCCTTGACTACATTGCCGCGATCAATCGACAGAATGCCCAGGCGGCCGCTGATCGGGGAGCTGATCGTGCAGTAGGCCAGCTGTTCCCGTGCACTATCGACCGCAGCCAGATCAGCCGCCACATCGGCAGCGGCTGATTCAGCTTTGGTCCGGTACCCTTCGGCCTGTTCCTGGGTCACGATACCATCTTTGACCAACAGAGAGTAACGCTCATAATCTTTTACGGCATTATCTCTGATGACCTTATCGCGCGCCAGCGTAGCTTCGGCCTTTCGTATGGCTGCCTGGTACGTGCGAGGATCAAGCTGAAACAGCAGGTCGCCTTTCCGGACATCCTGCCCTTCGCGGAAAGCGACCCTGGTCAGTTCACCGCTGATCTGGGTTCTGACGGTAACACTTTCTGATGCCTCCATGGTGCCAATCGCTTTAAGCTGCTGCGCAACATCCTTCCGGGATACGGAGGCAGTAACGACAAGAGCCGGAGGACGCCCCCGGGGAGGCTCGGCCTTTTTGGCGGGACAGGCGGTAAGGAGTGCAGCTGTGCATATAAGGACGGAGAAAACGATGATGCGCAACGACATGGCAAGCCTCTAAGCTGGATAATTTTCAGATAAGCAGTGAGCGCGTTGTATCACATATATTCAAACTTTTCAAACAAGACCGATCAAGGCATGCGGGGATGACAGCCTTTTTAGGGGGCGCTCAATTCTGGCAGGAGACCAACCAATCCTGGTCAATCGTCGGCCAGGGGGAAACCGAATGGCGGGATATCATGTATGGCAAAGGAGTTACTACGACGACGAAGTAAATGAAGCTGACAGGCAAAATCAAAGGCCGGTATCCTGCAAGCGGGTATCGGCCTTTGTCGTCGGGGAACCTGCAAGGGACACTATTCACAATCTTCCACATCAAACCCGACAATATTCCTGCTCACGCTGCTGAACTCCACACCAATCAGGTGAATTGGCTCGCCGTACTGCCGGAATTTGTCTGCATATCCTTTTTCTTTTATCTGCGCTAGTGCTTTTCCTCCCGAAACCATCTCGACGACTTTAAACTCAAACAGATAGATATGGCCGTTGAAGCGGACAGTCATATCTATCCGTCCGTGGGAAGTTGGATCCTCAACCCTTATTTCAAGGCCCAGAGCGGCAAAATAGCTGTAGAAAATGCTTGCGTAGTATCCTTCAAATCCTGAAAGCTGATTCTTTCGATACCAGTCAGAGGGGATTGATTCGTAGAAAGAGTGGAACAGCGCTTTCAAGGCTGGCAGATCATGTGCCATCAGAATATCGTATAGTCTGCTGACATTACGCACCGGCACCATCGGATCCTGGGACATCGCCCGCAACAGGCAGTCATTAAGACTTGCCTGTACCTCAAGATTCGGGTATTTGAGCGTCAATTCCATCCTCCCCGGAATATGACGGACTGTATCTATTGTCAGGTATCCGGTCTGAAACATAAGTGCTTCTGTTGGAATGTTACCAACATCAAAGGTGGATAGTAAGGTTTCTGTAGCCATAATCCTGGCAAGATCAGGGGTAAACTGCTGCCGCTCGCTCAGCAGTTTTATCAGAAATGTCGGTGTGCCGGTCTCAAACCACCAGGAGCGAAATTCACGATTTTTAAAAAGAAGCAAAAGATCAAACGGGTTATAGACAGATTCCCCCGTCCAGTTGTAGCCGTTGTACCATGTTCGTATCTGCTCGCGTTCAAGACCTTCCAGCTCCGGCGCAAACACGGTATCCACATCCTCATCCGTATAACCGCAAATCGCGCTGAAATTGCGCTCTATGGTAATGTCCTCAAGATTGTTCAAGCCGGAAAAAAGGCTGACCTTGGAGAATTTGCTGACGCCTGTGAGAAAGGTGAATTTGACAAAGGCATCAGCCCCTTTGATGACGGAATAAATATCCCGAAGCCCCTCACGCATCTCAGACGCAACTTCCGGAGACTCGATGTTGTCCAGAATCGGCTTGTCGTACTCATCCACCAGAATGACAACACGCTGACCAGATTTCTGATAAACCTGTCTGATAAGTTCGGCAAAACAGCCTGCATTGCTGACAGATTCGGCATTAACCCCGAAAGCCTCCTGAAGGCGACGTAACATTTCACCAATCATCTCTTTAAGTTCCTGCCTGCTTTTCAGTACCCCATCGGAAAAACTGATTCTGATGACCGGATATTTTACAGACCAATCCCATTTGTCATGGACGTACAGTCCCCGAAAAAGATGTTCGTTCCCTTCAAACAACTCTTTCAAGGTATCCAGAAACAGGCTTTTGCCAAATCTTCGCGGACGGGAGAGAAAATAGTGGCTCCCCTGTTCAACCAGTTGCAGGGCAAAGGCGGTTTTATCAACGTAGTAATGGCTACCCTCACGGATTTTGGCAAATGTCTGGATTCCTATCGGCAATTTTTTTCGCATGGAGTGCCTCGTGTTTTTTTAATTTACTTCGCCCCGATTGCAAAATCCTCACCCACCAGGCTCTTCTGCGGTATCTGCTCGTAGCCCCATTTTTTCATGGTTAATTCCGGCAGTGTCAGCTCCACATATGAAACCAGCGAGTTCACCGTAATCTCCCCCTTCTGGTTGGCGGCTTTCCCTTTAATGCCGTCCAGCAGGGTGTAGGAAAACGCGCCGTGCCCCTGATACCCTTCCAGTGCCACCTGGCTTTTACTGCTGGCGACAATTGTATGACGCCCGACGGCGCGGGTCAGTTTGTTGATGGCGGTCTTCTCCAGAATCCCGCGTGATGCTATGGCCTCAGCGAAGGAGCCGCTGTTGCAGGTGTCCAGCAGCAGGAGCGATTTTGATGCCTGGATGTTGGCGAGATAGCGCTTGAAGTCGTTCATCGAGACGCCGGATTTTGGGATATCCTCATCCTGGCTGTAGCGGAAGTTTACCGGCAGAAAATAGAATCCGCCATCTTTGCTGTAGGTAATGCCATGACCGGCTACAAACAGGATAAACATATCCTCGCGCCGGATCTTTTTACCGATGCCGGCAAAGGTCTCTTCAAGTTTCTCTTTGGTTACCTCTCCATCGGTCAAGATATGGCGGGTGATGCTGCCGAACAATCCCTTCCCCCTGCTTTCCAGCAGTTCCGCAATTCCTTTGGCGTCAGCGTTGGAGTATTTCAGATGCAGGTCGCCGTCGCGGTATCTGTCAACGGCAACGGTGAGGATATGCAGGTTTGGTTTGCCGGTAAATCGGGAAGTATGCTTGATGGTGACAGCCGGACGGTCGGATTCGATGTTGTTGTTCTTGTTGTACGCCATGATGGAGATGACGTTGTCTCCGTTATCCAGAGTGAAGTTGCGGGTGAAGCTGTAGCACTGGCCGTCACGCTCTTTGCTGACAACCTTCAGCCCCCGCCCGCCACTCTCCACGGCAATCGGTATATTGTTCAGATAGAGCGTCACATCGCCGACACCGCCGCCGTTGTCGCAGATTTCGGCGGTAACCTCGCTCTCCGGTTTGTCGGTGGAGGATGCTTTAGTGGTTATCCGCACTTTCGGGGGGAGGCTTTTTGTGTTGAGGAGCTTGTTGATGTCAACCGCTTTGGCATATTCGGATATGTCTTTCCCTTCAAACGATGCAGTCACCAGATCGGGGCGGTAGAAATCCTTGTAAAGCCGGGAAACCGGAATGAATTCTGCTTCCCTGTCCTTTCCACGGTTCAGGTGAAAACCGATCAGCTCTTCGCCGCCGGGGGAGTGGTCAAAGAACCCTTCCGGCGTCCAGAGTACCCAGCGTTTTTTGTCGGCGTGAGGGAAGAAGGCGAGAAGTTCTTTACCGTCAGACATCCGGTGCCAGCGATAAGTGCCATCAAGGTAGCCTACTACAACTACAGTCCCGTCGTATGCCACATTTACAGTGTAAGAACTATCATCACCGGCATTTACAACTGACCAAAGCTGTTTTCCTTGTTTGTCGAAGCACCGTAGATACCATCTGCTTGCTAGTACGAAAGTATTGTTAGGCGCTATACTCACTGCAAAAACCTGTTCATACTCACTTATTGGCAGAGGAACCCCGTTTAGCTTTGGCTTATACTTCTCCTCAAAATCGACTTTTATGCCGGGCGCTGAAGTCATAGGTTTTCGCAGAGTTGTAGATGATTCCGTGGAAATTCGGCGATTATGTAAATTAAATAATGCGGGTAGTTTGCCGTCCAGTGTAAAATTTAATTGAATTGAGGATCCTTCAGGTGATAGGCGAAGCTCATTATCACTATCGGGTTCACCAGCAAATGGAAATGGCGATTTAAGTGAAAAAGTGCGCCTGCCATTTTGATCCAGTACTCCAATTGTTGAATCTAGGCTTCCGTAGGCTAGACGCCCATCTGCCAATGGAGCAAAACCAGTAATAGCTTGTTCCGCAGCTTTGATCTCATTATAGCCTCCACGACCACCGTTTACCCAGCGCAGGACATAATTATCACTATAACCATTTACTTCTTTATTATACATACCGCCAGCAAACAGGATCTTATCATTCCCAGACCATGCGACGTTTGACAAACCACCATTCTTAAGACTCTTAAGCCCTGTTGTGTCAGGAGAGTAGAGTAATGACAGGTCTCGACTGGAGAGGACCGAGACATTAGTGGTGTCGCCATAGCCCACTGCCAGCTTGCTACCATCAGTGGAAAAACTTGCCCGAGGTCTGTTGCCTCCCGGTGCCTTTGTTTTGGTTATCAAGCGTAATGAATCACTTTCAATATTATAAAGTTTTATGTAGCCATCATAAGAAGTAGCGACTAACCTTCCGTCACTGCTGAAGCTGACATAACTGCGTTCGCCAAACTCCATATCTTCTCCAACTAGCGACCAATCAACTGTGCGAAAAACGAGAATACCATATTGCCCTAGAGCCACAGCCAAATGGCGTCCATCGGGTGAGAAAGCTAGTCTATTAATGAGTTCAAACTTGGCAGTGTTGATACGGCCAATCATTTTGCCGCTGGCCGTATTGAAAAGGTAGATAGATGCTGAGTCATCCCAGCTCAAGCCCGTTGACCCCCCGCAGGCGATAGTTGATCCGTCGGGAGAAAGAGCCACTGTTTGTAATTTCCCCTCATTTCCATAACCGATCGGAGGTCGTATGGTGCGTTCAAGGCTGCCCGAAGACAAATTCCAGATTCTCAGGGTCCTATCATATGAAGCGGTTACCATCCAGTTTCCGGAAGAGTCAGTGGCAATGCCATAAATCCCTGACGAGTGCTGCCCAGTTTCAATTCGCAGGATCGGGGTGGTTGGGGGTTCGGCGGCAGTGGCAGCAGCAACCAGACCTCCGAGGTTTCCAAAACCTCGGAGGTCTCCGGCAAGAAGAGCAATAAATATCAGCAGGGTAATTATAATGCGGGGCATTTTGTGGGTTTCCTTTGTTTCGGTAGGCCGGTTCAAGCGAAGCGGAACCGGCTTCTCTGACATCGTCAACATTGCTGCCGGATGCGCTGCGCTTCATCCGGCCTATATTTCGTTTATTTCTATCCTTGCCACTACAAACTCCCGTGCTTCCTTAGCTGCAGCTAAAGCTGCCTCTGCTTCTTCAACCTCTGGCATATAGAAATCATCATGATAACGAAGCGAAACAGCATACGATGTCAAAAAAGCAAAATTGTTCAGTTCGTTGAAAGCGGGATCATAGCTGGCACACTTCGCCACAAGTATCGAAATGTTATGGGTTATAGACGGATCATTCCCCTTTATGGCAAGGTACATCTTCAGATACTTCTCAACTGCCTGCTGACAATGAAAGCAGATAGTTTCCGTAGTCGGCTCGTCCGCAGTCAATCCTTATTCAGCGGTCTTCAGGTCATTATCCGCTTTTATAAGCCACTGACTGACAATAATCTTCAGTTGTTCGTCCATAAAAGCTTCCCTTCCCGTAAAATTACACGCGACAAGGTTGGCAATTCGCTTTCCGTGCGGAATTTGTCGGCCCTTTTCAGGACAAAATCAACGTTATATCCTCTTTGCGACATATCGCTATAAAGGCGGTTCAAGATGACATTTCTTTCGCGCCAGTGAAGATCATGCTCAAGAAGAATGGCGATATCAACATCACTCTGCTCCCTGGCTGTCCCTTTGGCATAACTGCCAAACAGATAAACACTTTCTGCCAGAGGAACAGAGGAAATTACGACATTTTTTATTATTTCAAAATCAGCCGATGAATACATTTTGTTCTACCTCACAGTAATCGGTCACCATCCAAAACCCTCTTCAGAACCTCCCGTAACTGATCAAAGCTGTACGGTTTGCCGACGAGTCCGGCTATTTCCCCGATTGGAATCCGTGTGGTAACCACCGTATCGCCATACCCGATGGATATGATGATCGGCAGTTTCGGGTTCAACGTTTTCAACACTCGGAACAACTCATACCCATCCATGACCGGCATACCCATGTCTGTTACGACCAGGGTGATGTCTACGGCATGCTTCTTATACAACTCCACCGCTTCCTTGCCGTCTGCTGCTTCAATTACGGTGAATCCAAGCGACTTCAGCATGGTCTTCAGAATCAAGGCAACCTGTTCTTCATCCTCTGCCAGCAGAATCGTGCCACTTCCCCTCCAGGATAGCTGTGCTGCCAGTTGCGGTGATCCATCTTCGGCTACGCTGATCTGGAGAGGCAGATAGACTTTGAAAGTGGAACCATGTCCCGGCTGGCTGGATAGCTGCAACGCTCCCTTATGCGCCGTGATGATACCGAGTAATGCCGACATCCCCAGACCACGCCCGGTAAATTTGGTAGTGTAGAACGGCTCGAAGATTCGTCGTCTGGTCTCATCATCCATGCCGCATCCGCTGTCAGTCACTTCCAGGCAGATGTAATGTCCCGCCGGAATGATGCTGCCGTTGTAATCCTTATCCGATTGCCCCGCTTTGAGCTCCGTTCTTGTCAGAGATACCTGTATGACACCCTGAGCTTCGCCGATAGCTTCCGAGGCGTTGATGATCAGATTCATGACGACCTGCCGGAGCTGGCTGGCATCGCCATTGATGTGCGGGATAGCGTCGGAAAGATCGGCTCTGATGGAGACATTCCGGCTGATAGTCGCTTTCAGCATGGTCAGCATCTCAGCCACAATTTCCTTCATATCGACCTGAGCCAGGACAGACTGGGTTTTTCCGGCGTAGGTCAGCATCTGGCGGCAGAGTGCGGCGGCACGTTGGGCGGCGGTTTCAATATGCGGGATGTACTCCTCTGAAGTTTCATAATCCATCCTTACCAGAGAGCAGTACCCGATAATGATCGCCAGGATGTTGTTGAAGTCGTGGGCGATGCCTCCGGCCAATACCCCCAGGCTCTCCAGCTTCTGCGCCTGCTGGAACTGTTGCTGGAGCAGCAGTTTATCTTCTTCGAGTCTTTTGCGTTCGGAAATGTCAATAATGAACCACTCAAATCCGACGATGTTGCCTACGTGCACGACCGGATGAGCAGAAAATATATGATGACCAACCGAGCCGTCTTTGCGGCGGCTGGAGAATTCACCGTAAGGGATAGCCACACCTCTCTGCAGTTCATCCAGATGTGCCAGAGCAGAATACGAGCCGCTGTCCACCTGTATCATGCTGAAGTGTTTGCCGATAACCTCTTCAGGTGAGTCATAGCCGTGCATACGCAACCAGGCATTATTGACATCCAGAAAACGCCCCTCAAGGTCGATATGGAAATAACCGGCTGGAGTCATCTTGATGACGTTTTCAAGGTGGATCTTGTGTTCAGCCAGCTCCACCAGCGTCCGACGTTGCTCTTCATTCTGCATTTCCAGTTCAACCTGGTGAACTTGCAGCTCGTGCAGCAACCGCTTCATGTCTGTTTCCTGCGATGATGCAGCAGATGCCAGTTGTGCGGCGACCTTTTCCTCGGCCAGTCTGCGCAGTTCTGATGCACCGTTTGCACTGTTCATATTATTGATCATTGTGCCCTCCCGTTTCCTCTGCTTCCGGCGCGGCGGGGAGATGGATTTTCAGTTCCGTCAACAGGCGGTCCAACCCGGCGGCAAAAAGATCAAGAGCGTCCTTGACGTTTGCTGGTGATGCACCCTGGTCTAAGGCGTCTTCGAGCGTCTGTAACAGTTTTTCCAGCTCCACCGCACCTATTGTGCCCGCAAGTCCTTTCATGGTATGGGCATGGCGCAGCGCCAGTTTCGCATCTCCGGCGTTCAACGCTTCTTCTATCTCCTTCGCCGTGTTTGACTGATTCTCGACAAACGAGCTCAGCACCCAGAGGTACAACTTCCTGTCTTCGTCAAGGTGGCTCAGGGCTTCGGCAACGTCAAGTCCTTTAATGTCAGGGATTATTGGTTCAATGCCGCTGTCGTCATCCAGAATGTCACGGAGATGAGCGCTTGATTCCTGCGCGCCCAGGAAGAACCCCAGCATCCGCAGCAGTGTCCGGGCCTCAATCGGTTTGGTGATGTGGGCGTCCATGCCGGCCTCCCGGATTTTCTGCTGTTCCTCCTGCATGGCATGGGCAGTCATGGCGATGATCGGGAGCGAGGTAAAGCGGCTGTCGGACCTGATCATCCTGGTGGCCTCATAGCCGTCCATGACCGGCATTTGTATATCCATCAGCACCAGGTCGTACGACGTGCTCCCTTTGGTAGTCATCGTAACCGCTTCCTGTCCGTCGCCGGCTACATGCACGATAGCACCGGTTTCTTTCAATAGCTCAAGCGCCAGTTGCCGGTTGATCTCGTTGTCTTCCACCAGCAGGATGCGGGAACCGGAAAA
>Ga0194037_1000545_pt1 | contig 29097 bp, 39 predicted proteins | sample JunL306m_MetaG_FD_148653 | JGI IMG/M metagenome (GOLD analysis project Ga0194037, IMG submission 148653) | Anoxic zone freshwater microbial communities from boreal shield lake in IISD Experimental Lakes Area, Ontario, Canada - Jun2016-L304-6m | ecosystem: Environmental > Aquatic > Freshwater >...
AAGAAGGCCCCTTGTTGATTATCGATTGCGATAAAAACAAATTCGGAGAATCTGAAGAAGATTTAGGCGAAATTATCAGCAAAGTGGATGGCATGCTGTATGGCCTTTTTTAAATACTAGTTTTTAATTATTTTCTGGAATGAGCAAGCTTACACCATCTCTGTTGGAGGAAATTAAATCTGTTGTAGGAGCTGATAATTTTTTTACTGACCTGGAAAATTTTGACAAATACGGCAGGGACGAAACAGAAAACTTGTATTATGCCCCACAAGTGGTTGTCAAGCCTAAAAAGGCAGAAGAAATTGCCCAACTTTTAAAAATTTGCAATCTACATTTAATACCAGTAACTCCAAGAGGAGCTGGCACTGGACTCACAGGTGGCGCCTTGCCTCATTTAGGGGGCTTGGTGATTTCGATGGAGCGCTTTAATACCATCTTGGATATTGATGAAAGAAATTTACAAGTAATTACCGAGCCAGGTGTAATCACCGAAGTTTTACAAAATGCAGTCAAAGAAAAAGGTTTGTTTTACCCGCCTGATCCTGCTAGTAAAGGAAGTTGTTTTATTGGAGGTAATATAGCTGAAAATTCTGGTGGCCCTAAGGCCGTAAAATATGGTGTGGTCAAAGATTATGTTTTAAACTTGGAAATTGTACTGCCTACCGGTGAAATTATTTGGACGGGGTCCAATGTTTTAAAAAATGCAACGGGTTATAACTTAACCCAACTAATCGTGGGTAGCGAGGGTACTTTAGGCATTGTTACCAAAATTGTTTTAAGATTAATTCCACATCCAAAGATTGATTTATTAATGCTAGCGCCATTTAATAGTTTAGAAAAAGCAAGTGAGGCAGTGAGTGCTATATTCAGAGCAGGCATTACGCCCAGTGCCATGGAGCTCATGGAAATAGAATCAATTAAATTAGCGAGCAAAATGTGTGAGAGCACCGCCATTCCCATTACCGAAAATTTAGCTGCACATTTAATTATAGAAGTAGATGGCAATGATATGGATGTATTAATGAAGGATATGGAAGCCATTGCAGAAGTACTTGCGAACTTTGAAGTTGGCGAATTGTACTTTGCCGATGATGCCCAACAAAAAAATGAGCTTTGGAAAGTACGTAGAAAAGCCAATGAAGCCGCAGTGGCCGCAGGTTATACCATTGAAGAAGATACGGTAGTACCTAGAGCAGAATTGCCAAAATTGATTCATGGCGTTAAAGCCATGGCTGAAAAAAATGGCTTTAAAGTAGTGATTGTAGGCCATGCAGGGGATGGTAATTTACACATTAGAATCAACCACCCTATTTACAAAAAAAGCCATGAGCATATTGAAATTCAAAAAATACTTATTGAAATATTTGAATTAGTGAAATCATTGGGTGGTACCATTAGTGGCGAACATGGTATTGGACTAATTCAAAAGCCTTATATGTCTGTTTTGTTTGATGAGGTGACTATGAATATTATGCGTGGCATAAAAAAAACTTTTGATCCAAATAATATTTTAAATCCAGGAAAAATATTTGATTTAAAATAAGCCCCTAAAAATTAATATATGCGTTTCAATTTTTTAACAACTCTCCTTTTTTCCTTAATCAGCTTTTCTGTAAATGCACAAAACATGATTCAGACCAATAAAATTGAAACGCCCAGTCCAATATTTTTTGGCGGAGGTATTGTATTAGGAGGAGGCGCTGGCTCTTTCCAATTTGGATTGAATCCCGAACTAGTCAAAAGCCTCAATCAATACATCGACTTGGGGGCCGCCATGAATTTGTATTATTCATCCTACAAATCAATGGACGCTATTGGTAATATCAATGCTAGGTCCAACAATACTCAATTTGGATTAGGTGGTTTTTTAAGAGTATGGCCTATTGATCAATTTTTTATTCAAGTGCAACCTGAATACAATTGGACTTTTACCAATGCCAAAAGTTATGTCAATGGCAATTCCGGAAGTTCCAATGTAAGTGCCCCAAGTGTATTAGCAGGTATTGGTTATGGCAAAAGAAGTGAAAATGGGTTTTCTTATTTTTCTATCATGTTTGACTTAGTCAATTCTTTACAATCACCCTATCGAATGGGACAATTGACTGCGCAACCTATTTTAAGAGCAGGGGTTGGGTTTCCAGTTTTTAGGGGTAAGAAAAAAGCTTAGTGAACTCAGCCACTGAATTACAGATGATAAAGCGTTCTTTCCAATCATCATACAAAAAAGCTTCCTTATCCATGGTAGCCAATAATTGAATTAAGGCATTGTAAAAACCATCTACATTTAAAATAAATACTTTTTTATTGTGTATTTTAAGATTGTTCCAAGTAAGCATTTCAAACAACTCATCTAAAGTACCTATACCTCCAGGTAATACCATAGCGGCATCGCCCTTTTCATAAAGTAATTTTTTTCGATCATGCATATCTTCTGTGATGATCAATTCTGTTAAGCCTTTGTGCGCTGCCTCCCATTCCAATAATAATTTGGGCATAATGCCTATTACTTTTCCTTCCTTTGCTAAACAGGCATTGGCTGTCGCACCCATCAATCCTTTATTCCCACCTCCATAAACAAGTATAATTTGTTCATGCGCTAACCAAGTACCTAAATCGATAGCCATTTGTTCAAAAGCAGGATTTTTACCCGGTTTGGAACCGCAGAAAACAGTTAGGGACTTAATTTTCATAAAAAAATTTATATAACTTGAATATAGCTGCAAATTAGCCAATTATTTCAAAGATTCTTACTACTTTGCCCATGCATTAATCAAAAAATATGAGCGCTCCATTACTGTTTTTATTTGTGCTTATTTATTTCCTCATCCTACTAGGCGTGGCTAAAATCACTGGGAAGAATAGCAACAATATGTCCTTTTTTATTGGCAATAAAAACAGCCATTGGATGCTGGTGGCATTTGGCATGATTGGCACTTCCTTAAGTGGTGTAACTTTTGTAAGTGTCCCTGGTGCGGTGGGCAAAGATTCTTTTCATTATTTACAAATCACTATTGGTTATTTGATTGGCTACCTAGCCATTGCTTACGTATTACTGCCAATTTACTACAAACTTAATTTGACTTCAATTTATCACTACTTAGAACAAAGATTGGGCTATAATGCTTATAAAACTGGGGCTTCCTTTTTTGTACTTTCCAGAACGCTTGGCGCCACTGCTCGTCTGTACTTGGTAGTGAAAATTTTACAAGTATTTATTTTAGACAATATGGGTATTCCCTTTTGGGGCACCACCTTGGTCATTCTAATGATGATTCTATTGTACACCTATGAAGGCGGCGTTAAAACCATTGTATATACCGATACCCTTCAAACTTCAGGCATGCTACTAGGTTTGATTATTTGCAGCATTTATATTTTAAAGAACATGCATTTTTCTTTTTCTCAAGGATTAGATGCCATGCATGTCAAAGGCTTGTCTACTGTTTTTAATACAGAGGTAAATAGCAAAACCTTTTTTCTAAAGCAAATCATCGGTGGCGCATTTATTACCATAACTATGACAGGGATGGATCAAGAAATGATGCAAAAAAATATTTCTGTAAAAACTTTAAAAGATGCACAAAAAAACATGGTCACCATTGGTTTTACCATGTTAGTGGTGATTAGCTTATTTCTCTACCTAGGTGGCTTATTAAATTTATACGCAGCAGAAAATAATATTCAGGCGGTAGGCGATGATTTATTTCCTAACCTGGCTTTATTCCATATGCCTCCCTATATCTCTATCATTTTTATTCTTGCCTTAATTTCTGCCTTATTCCCAAGCGCTGATGGGGCCATTACTGCACTCACTTCAAGTTTTTGTATCGATTTATTGGGCATGCAAAGAAATACACAATGGGAAGAAGCCAAAAAGAAAAAAATTAGACAAAGGGTACATTTATGTTTTGCTTTTTTGTTTTTTATCATGGTACTTGTTTTTAAATGGATAGATAATAAAAGTATCATTGACTTGCTTTTAAAGATTGCCTCTTATACTTATGGGCCACTATTAGGCTTATTTGCCTTTGGCATTATAACCAAAAGAACCCTTAAAGATCAATGGGCCTTTATTCCCTGCTTTTTAGCCCCCTTATTGTGTTTGCTACTAGATTACCTTCAACCTTATCTTTTCGGCAACTTTAGAATTGGACAAGAACTCTTAATTATAAATGGGCTGATTACTTTTGTAGGTCTTTGGTTGATTTCGACCTCAAATAGAGAAAAAAGATAGACATTTGTTCCATGGAATTTATTCATCCTTTTGCCAATGACTATGCACAAAAGTACAGCAATAGCACTCCCAGCTATTTAAAGCAATTGTATGAGGATACCTTGGCTACTCATGCACATGCCCATTTACAAAGTAGCTGGACCCAAGGTGGTTTTTTAAGTTTTATCAGCCAATTAGTTCAACCTAGCAATATTTTAGAAATAGGAAGTTTTACTGGATTTAGTGCTCTCTGTTTGGCCGAGGGCTTAAAAGCCAATGGTGAATTACATACCATTGAGTTAAGAGAAGAGGATGCCAAAAAAGCGATGGCTGCATTTACAACGAGTGCTAGAAGTCATCAAATTAAAATGCATATAGGTGATGCTAAAGAAATTATTCCAACCCTAGGTAAAACTTGGGATATTGTATTTATAGATGCTGATAAAACCAGCTATATCGACTACTATAATTTAGTATTACCTCTATTGAATGAAAATGGCATCATGATGGTAGACAATGTACTTTTTCATGGAGAAGTACTAGAAGACAATATTCAAGGCAAAAGTGCCAAAGCCATTCAAGCTTTCAATGAGTATGTTAGGGTTGATGAAAAAACAGAGCAAGTGCTATTAACCATTAGAGATGGCTTAACTTTGATTAGAAAAAAAACAATAAAATGAAAAAAAGCTTCATTGCCTTAATGCTAGTCTTTTTAATCCCCCAATGCTTAATCGCTCAAAAAACGGCTACTTTAATATATATTGACGAATACAAAAATATTGCCATTAAAGAAATGAAACGCACGGGCATTCCGGCCTCCATTACTTTGGCTCAAGGCATCATAGAATCTAACAGTGGTCAAAGTAATTTATCTTTAAATTTCAAAAATCATTTTGGCATCAAATGCAAAACAGATTGGCAAGGAGAAACTACTTATCAAGACGACGATACAAAACAAGAATGTTTTAGAGTATACCCAACAGCAGCACGTTCATTTATCGATCATTCAGATTTTTTAAAATCTAGACCTAATTATGCCCCTCTTTTTGAATTAGATCCTGTTGATGATTCAGCCTGGGCTTATGGTTTAAAAAAAGCAGGCTATGCCACTGCAGCTGATTATCCAAGAAAATTAATGAAAGTCATTAACGACTTTGAACTTTCGCAATACAATTTTCCTGAATTGGCCACAGAAGATTCTGTTGAAGCCAATAAACAAGTAATGCTAAAAAAATCAGATACCAGTACCTCCTTAAAAAAGGATACAACTATTTCTGTAGTCATTACACCCAGCCAAATAATTGCTAAAGTAGATTCGAGTGTGCTTGCAAAAAAAGATACGCTCCTACAAACTACTGATACCGTTCAATTGTCCAATGTCAAAGGCATCAATAGTGCTGCAACTGCAGTAACCACTGCTCCAAATGTTCCACAAGGATTAGAAAATGAAAAGCCTGTCATCAAAAAAGATACTGTAACCCAGGTGGATACTTTAAAAAAACTTATAACTGTTGCCAGCCCTAATTACCCTGATGTTAGATTTAGAATCAATGAGGTACCTGTGGTTTGGGCCAAAGCAGGCAGTGCTTACTTGGCCATTGCCAATAGCCAAAATGTTCCCTTATTTAGATTGTTTGAATACAATGAAATACCTGCAGCAGATTTATTAGAAAAAGATCAATTGGTGTTTTTAGGCCCAAAGAAAAAAGAAACAGCTAAAAAAGTTCATACTTTAAAAGCCAATGAAACATTATATAGTATAAGTCAATTAGAAGGTATTCAATTGAATTATTTAAAACAGTACAATTCTAAAGCCAGTGATGACAATTTAAAAGAAGGAGATTTTTTATTTTTATTCAGACCCTTTGATGCGCCCAAAACTAAAAGCAAGATACTTGATGCCCTTCAACCTGTCTCCAATTCCGCAAGCAAAAGTATTGTAAAACCTAGATCCAACACAAAAACTGAGCAAGCACCTAAAGACACGTCAAACCAGCCTACAACCAAACCAGCTATAAATAATAAAATTGATTTAATTAAGAAAATAAAATCCTTCATTAAAAAGAAAGCTTAGTTCCACTAAGCTTAAATCAAAGCCATGCCTACCCTAAAAATACATGATAAAGAATTTGTACCCTACTTGAATGAAAAAGAAATTCAAGAAAAAATTACCGAGCTAGCGCATCAGATCAATAAAGATTATGCAGGTAAGAAGCCTATTTTCCTTTCAATTTTGAATGGCTCATTTTTATTTACTGCCGATTTATTTAAACAAATTACCATTGAAGCAGAAGTTTGTTTTATTAAACTGGCTTCCTACAAAGGCATGACTTCTTCAGGAAATGTCATTACCGCTATTGGCCTAGAAGCCAATGTTAGCAACCGACACATTGTTATTCTAGAAGATATTATTGATACTGGTAAAACATTACACCACTATTTGCCTCAACTGGTCTCCAACGGCCCCGCTTCCGTTAAGATTGCTGTTTTATTGAATAAAAAAGAAGCCTTGCAATTTCCTGTACAAGTGGACTATTCCTGCTTCGACATTCCCAATAAATTTGTAGTAGGCTATGGCCTTGATTATGATGGACTGGGTAGAAACTCCAAAGATATCTACCAATTAAAATAAAATTACTTACTTGGCTTAGGTTGGAAATTAGGACTTTCTTGCATCTTTTCTAATATTGCCTTCTCCTCTGCACTTACTTGCTGTGGCGTCCATACATGCACATTAATTAATTGATCTCCTTTGCCATAGCCTTGCACTTCTGGAAAACCCTTGCCTTTTAATCTAAATATTTTACCGCTTTGTGTACCTGGTGGAATTTTTATTTTAGCGCGACCATCAATGGTGGGTACTTCTATACTAGTTCCAAATACCGCATCAGGTATGGTAATATATAAATCAAATGAGACGTTTAACCCATCTCTATGTAAACTCTCATGTGCTTCTTCTTCAATCATAATAATTAAATCGCCTGCACTACCCCCTCTTTCACCTGCATTGCCTTTGCCAGACATACTCAATTGCATACCATCTTGCACCCCCCCTGGAATGTCAATAGATATAGTTTCATCTCCATACACACGGCCTTCGCCCTTACAAGGCGCACATTTTGCAGTGACTGTATTCCCCTCTCCATTACAAGTAGGACAAGTATTCACTGTTTGCATTTGACCTAAAAAAGTATTGGTCACTCTTTTCACTTGACCAGATCCATTACAAGTACCACAGGTTTGAACACTATTTTTATCTTTTGCTCCATTGCCTCCGCAGGTACTACAAATAACATGCTTCTTTACTTTCACTTGCTTGTTGGCCCCATTCGCAATTTCCTCAAAATTCATTTTAAGTTTAATCCTCAAATTGCTTCCTCTTTGACCTCTTGATCTGGAAGCACGAGAACGGCTGCCGCCTCCACCGCCAAAAAAACTTCCAAAAACATCTTCCCCAAATACATCTCCGAACTGACTAAAAATATCATTCATATCCATCCCACCTCCACTAAATCCTCCACCACCACCAGCGCCTGGACTAAATGCAGCATGTCCAAAGCGATCATACTTGGCTTTTTTATCTGCGTCACTTAATACCTCATAGGCCGATGCTGCTTCTTTAAATTTTTCTTCTGCAGCTTTATCTCCCGGATTTCTATCTGGGTGAAATTGCATAGCCACTTTTCGGTACGACTTTTTTATTTCTTCAGCAGAAGCAGATTTAGTAACGCCTAGCACTTCGTAATAATCTCTCTTTGACATTCTGTTAATTTATTTACCAACTACCACTTTTGCAAAGCGGATAATTTTATCATTTAATAAATAGCCTTTTGTTATTTCATCCACTACTTTACCTTTTTGTTTGTTGTCTGTTACAGGAACTTCTGTAATGGCTTCATGCAATTCAACATTAAAATCTTTGTGTAAACTTTCCATAGCCGTTACGCCTTTAGATTGCAAGGTGGAACGTACTTTATTAAATACCAACTGAATACCTTCTTTTTGAACCGAAATATCATCGGCACTATTTAATTGCTTTTCTGCTCTATCGCAATCGTCTAATACGTCTAACATTGAAACAATCACATCCTTTCCAGCAGTTTGAATAAGGTCCAATCTCTCTTTGGCCGTTCTTCTTCTGAAGTTTTCAAATTCGGCCATGAGACGAAGATATTTGTCCTTTTGATCGGCCAAATCTTCCTTCATTTGATCTAACTCGCTCAAAGGCACTGCTTCTTCTGCCGGGGTGCTTTCGGTGCTGTTTTCCCCCTCATTTTGGACGGGTTGGGCCTGTGCTGTCAAATCGATGTCTTTTTCTTCCATAGTTTTCATATTGTTACAAATATCTCCCAAAAATATTGCCAAAGCAATAATTAGAGCAAAATTGACAGAAATAGCCTCAAAATTGGCACAAGTTGTCACTAATTTGGGGGGTATATTTGTGCCATGACAAAGGTGTATTTAAATAAAAAGATCAACCCCAGAATTGCGCTAGGCCACCCCTGGATTTACAACAACGAAGTGGACCGAATTGCGGGCCCCATCGAGCCGGGGGATATTGTAGAAGTGTACTTTTTTGATGGCCAATTGGCAGGTCGCGGTTACATCAATCCCAACTCTCAAATCATCATTCGTTTATTGACGCGTAAAAGAGAAGAAATTGACCCTTCCTTTTTTCATAAAAAAATTAAAGAAGCCTGGGCCTATCGTCAAAAATTAGGCTATGTTGAAAATTGCCGTTTGGTCTTTGGAGAAGCCGATGGCATTCCTGCATTAATCATTGACAAGTTCAACGATTATTTTGTGCTTCAAACCTTATCCCTAGGTATTGAAAAATGGAAAGAAGCGATTGTTACTGCCATTAATGATATTTTTAAACCCAAGGGCATTTATGAAAGAAACGATGTGCCTGTGAGAGAATTGGAAGGCATGGTGCAGCAGAAAGGCTTTTTATCTGCTCCTTTTGCAACAGAAATTGTCATTCAAGAAAATGATTTACAATTTTATGTAGATATTGAAAACGGGCAAAAGACTGGCTATTTTTTAGACCAACAAGACAACCGGAAAGCCATTAAAAATATTGTTCAAGGAGCAGATGTTTTAGGCGCGTTTACTTATACAGGTACTTTTGAAATTCATGCTGCCCATTATGGAGCAAAATCGGTGTTAGGGATTGACATTTCAGAAGGAGCCGTAGCACAGGCGAATAAAAATGCAGCACTAAATAAATTAGAGCATATCGTAAAATTTGAAGCCATGAATGCCTTTGATGTATTGAAAAAATGGGGCAAGGAAGGAAGAAAATACGATGTGGTGATGTTGGATCCACCTGCATTCACCAAAAGTAGAAACAATATTGACAAAGCAGTCACTGGATATAAAGAAATTAATTTAAGGGGCATGCAAATGCTTCGTAATGGTGGCTTTTTGGTCACATCAAGTTGCACCAATCTTGTAAGCCCTGAATTATTTTTAGAAACCATACAAATGGCTGCCTGGGATGCTAAGAAAAGAATTCGTCAAGTGACTTATCAAACACAATCTAGTGACCATCCTATTATTTGGGGGATGGAAAACACCCACTATTTAAAGTTTTTGATTGTAGAAGTTTGTGATCGATAAATTCAAATTCTAAAAAAATTACAAAAAAGGGTTCCATTTTATTGAAACCCTTTTTAAAAATCATTAGAGGTCATAGTTGTTTGGGCTTATATTTTATAAAGCCCTAACAATTACCAAAAAGCCCCGCGATTTATCGAGGGGCTTTTAAAATCATCAGACAGCGTAGTGTTAATTTTATATTTTATAAAAATTACGAAAAAGGGTTCCATTTTATTGGAACCCTTTTTAAAAATCATTAGAGGTCATAGTTGTTTGGGCTTATATTTTATAAAGCCCTAACAACTAGCGACGTTTCAGTTCAATTTATTCAAAGTAGTTTGAATGGCTTCGAAATTAGGCAAGTCACCTGGCGTTGCACAAATTTCTTCGTATTGTACTACACCTTCCTTGTCAATCACAAAGGCAGCACGCTTGCTCACCCCCTGCATTTCAAAGGCAGGAAATACATCATATTTAACACCATAAGCTGCTATTGCAGTTTTATTAAAATCGCTCAATAAAGGAAAATTTAGTTTTTGCTCCTCTTTGAATTTACCCAAAGTAAATAAAGAGTCTACAGAAATGCCTAAGACTTGCGCATTAGCAGCATTGTAAGTAGCAATATTATCTCTGATGCTACATAATTCTGCAGTACATACACCTGTAAAAGCCAAAGGGAAAAATAAAACCACTACATTTTGACCTTTAAAGTCTGCCAAATTGGTTGCTTTTTTATCCGTATCAAAAAGGGTGAATGCTGGGGCTGGATGGCCTGTTAAATTGCTCATTTTATTTGTTTTATTTTATTTATTTTAAATTTAGTAAGTCAAAATTAAAAATGTTTCCCGACTAAAGCGTTTATTTAGTGTTTAATTTGTTGAAGTTTTTCTCTTTTCGAAACCTCATTTGCAGAATCCAACAATTCCTTAAATTCAATTGGATGGCGTTCTAAATAATCAATGGTATGGTAAAAAGCTACCCTATCTACCTTGTTTATATCAAAAATCTGTTGATACATTTGAACATTTTTTTTGTTCAATTTCCAACTGCTATCCAATAAGGAAGCCCTTGTATAATACTCATCGGCTTGCATCAATTGCCAAACTATGACTTTCATTTTATTGATGTCAATTAAGTTTTCTTTTTTAGTAGTGGGTTTACAACTTAACAGGGCAAGTAAAGATATAAGTAGGACATTTCTCATTCTAACTTTTCTTTATATTTATTTAAATTGGCAATATCAATAGCTGACATGGTTGTCAACAACTGTTTTTTCATGGCCTTGTCGGCAGGTGTAAATAGACCAACAATTTCGGTATATTTTGCTTGCATTAAAATAGGCACTGCCATAGAATTAGAGCTAGCCTCATGTATTTCTTGAAAGCTCATTAAAGCATTCAACAAAGCGGTTCTAGCTATTTCCGGCTTCTCTGACATCGCATCCAAGCCATCTCGATAATAATTGTAAATGACCCCATGTATTTTATCGTACCCTGCTTTTGTAAAATTATCTAGAAAAATATATCTGTTTCTTCGTCCATCATATGATTTCCAACCAGTAATGCCCGAACCTTCGGGTGCATTGTTTACAATATTAAGCGCCTTTTCAAAATAAGGTACCCCTGCTTTTAGCGCAAATGAATCATAATCCAAACCTAAGATTACATAAATATAATAAGCCAGGGTAGCAGTTAAATTAGCCTCTAATGGATTAGACCCTTGCACCCTATTTTCATTGAATTCAATAGGTTGAGCCAATTGATACTTAAAAGTAAAATTGGCATCTTGCATGTTCAATAAAGTAGAAGTATAGGCTGCATTGTATACGGGCCTATTGGATACCACACTCAGTTTGGCATCAAAAACACCAGGCGATACAACAGATTCAATTGTAATAAAAAAATTACAGTCTATCTTTTCTTCTGCTGCAAAAATATCTGAAGACCATTTTCTTTGATTGATAAAATCTTTTAGTTGCGTTTGCAACTCAGGAAACAATTTGGCGTCTACTTGATTGTCCACCTTATTGGATTGAATGGTAATGGTAGCAGCCAATTCTTGTGCAGGCAAAGAAGTATCAATGAATAAGGCAATAAAGAATATATAAACAATTTTTTTTAACATCTTCTTTACGATTAATGCTCTAAAATACAAAACGTCCCGATGAAAAATTCATTCCGGGACGTTTTTATATTTCGTTTTTAAAAATTAACGGAATAAATCTGTTTCCTCATTTTTACGATAATAAATCTTGTCCTCAATGAATTCAGCGGTAGCCAAAATAGCAGGATTAGGCATACGCTCATAGGCTTTAGAGATTTCAATTTGTTCTTTGTTCTCATGAATTTCCTCTAAGCTATCGGTATGACTTGCAAATTCTTCTAATTTAGAATGCAATTCCTCTCTCACAGAGATATTAATTTGATTGGCTCTTTTAGAAATAATAGAAATTGATTCGTACAAATTTCCAGTTTTATCTTTCAAAGACTTCAAATTCTTTGTTTCAACAACAGAAGGGGTGTTGGCGCCCATGTTTCTTCTTAGTTTACTCATTTTAATTTATTTAAATAATTATCAGTTTGTTTCTTTATTTTTTTAGCTTCAGCCAATAAGGGGCTCTCGCTGTATCTATCTACAAAATCATTGTATTCCAAAATCACTTTTGCGAATCGTTCCTTTTGTTTGTCTACAAAACTATTTTCTGCAAACATATAATACGCTTTCAAGGTCAATAATTTGTATTGATCTGATTTTTTTGAATCAGGATAACCATCGGACAACAAACCATAAGAAATGGCTGAGGCACGGTACAAAGCAAGATTATAATACAAGGAAGCCGTATTAAAGTCCTTCAGCTCTAATTTAGCATGACAAGCCTCAATCACCTCCATGGCCTCTTTTGCTTTTGGACTAGCAGGATGACCATCAATGAATGCTTGCATCAATTGAATGGTTCTATTGGTGGTGGTTTGATCTAATTCTGCTTTAGGAGAACGTTTGTAATACGTATAAGCACGCATGTATTCAACGTCTTCCGTTTTAGGGCTATTAGGAAAATACTCAACGAAAGTTTTAAATAAATTTTCTGCGTTTTGATAATCCTTATCATAATAATAAGAATTCGCAAATTTTAAATACAACTCTTCGTATCTAGGAGTTCCTTTAACAAATGGCATTACCGATTCAAAGAGCTGTTGCGCGTTACTGTATTTTTTTTCTTGAAAATACTTTTCGGCCATCTTCACCTTAAAGTCCGTATCCTTATTCTTTAAAATTTGTTGAAATTTTGAAGTACAGGATCCAAAAGCCAAAATAACACAGAAAGCAACTAATATTCTATTCATACAGGGAGGCAAAATTAACTAATATTCAGCAATTTAGAACTAAAAAGGTTCCCAATGAAACCCCCTTCGTTAAGAAATAGCGAAAAATTTCCTTTTCTTGGCCATTTTTGGACTTCCCACTTTTTAAATCAGGAAGCCCTAGTCAAAAAATTGGTCTCTTTACTTGCATAAAGAGACCAACTTAAATGTATTAGAACAATACTAACCTGGGGATTAACCAGCGTTATTCTCGTCCATTTTAGCTTTGATTTCAGCCAAAGCACCTAAATCACCCAAGGTAGATTTCTCTACTTTAGCTTGAATAGTTTTTACTGCTTTTTTAGTCTTTTCTGTTTCGACTTTTGCTTCTTTTTTCGCTACTTCTTTTTCTTCAGTGATGGCTTGTTCCCAAATTCTAGCATGACTTACTACAATACGCTTTTCATTGCGATCAAATTCGATCACCATGAACTTCGCTGTTTCTTCTGCTTGAACTTGTTTACCGTCTTCTTTTGCTAAATGACGATTAGGTGCAAATCCTTCTAAGCCATGTGGCAATTGTACAATGGCTCCTTTGTCGTCTTTACGAACAATGGTACCATCATGAATAGATCCGATGGCAAAAGTTTGTTCTAATGCATTCCAAGGATCTTCTTCTAATTGCTTATGACCTAATTGTAATTTTCTATTTTCTTTATCGATGTTCAAAATTTTGATATCGATAGACTCCCCTACTTTAACATACTCAGAAGGGTGATTGAAACGCTTCAACCAACTTAAATCGCTGATGTGAATCATTCCACCAATGCCTGACTCTAACTCAATAAACACGCCATAAGGAGTGATATTTTTTACTAAGCCTTTGTGTTTGCTATTTTCTGGGAATTTGTTATCGATAGCACTCCAAGGATCTTGAGACATTTGTTTAATACTCAAGCTCATTTTACGTGCATCTTTATCCAAGGTAACCACTTTCGCTTCATGCTCATCTCCTAATTTGAAGAATTCTTTTGCATTGATTGGCGTGTTGGCCCAAGTAATTTCAGAAACGTGTACTAAACCTTCAACACCTGGTTGAATTTCTAAGAAAGCACCGTAGTCTTCGATATTCACTACTTTACCTTTGATTACGCTACCTTCTGAAAGTACTTCTGGCAATACATCCCAAGGATGTGGAGTCAATTGTTTTAAACCTAAGCTGATACGTTTTTTATCATCATCAAAGTCTAATACCACCACTTGAATTTTTTGATCTAATTTAACCACCTCACTTGGGTGAGAAATTCTACCCCAAGAAATATCAGTGATGTACAATAAACCATCCAATCCACCTAGGTCCATGAACGCACCAAAGTCAGTGATGTTTTTAACTACCCCTTCTAATACTTGGCCTTTCTCTAATTTACTCATGATTTCGGCACGTTGTGCTTCGATATCGCTTTCAATTAATGCTTTATGTGATACAACAGCATTCTTAATAGTTTCATTGATCTTCACTACTTTGAATTCCATTGTCTTTCCTACGAATTGATCATAATCTGTAACGGGCTTCACATCAATTTGAGAACCTGGTAAGAAAGTTTCCATACCAAATACATCAACGATCAACCCACCTTTTGTTTTGCTTGTTACTAAACCAGTCACTACTTCACCGGTTTTATGTACTTCCATAATTCTTTCCCAAGCACGGTAAATACGCGCAGACTTACGGCTTAAATGAAGATTTCCATCACGGTCTTCTTTTTCTACTACCATTACTTCAACTGTATCACCTGTCTTCACACCATTGGTGTCACGGAATTCATTTAATGAAACTAAGCCATCACTTTTAAAACCAATGTTTACTACAACATCTGTTTTAGTTAAAGCAACTACTAATCCATTCATGATTTCTCCATCAGAAATTTGTACGAAAGTGCCATCATACACTTTGTCATACTTTACTCTTTCAGCTTCTGCATAATGACTAACGTTACGTTTGTCAACGCTCCAATCAAAATCGTCATGCGCTGTAATAATTTGTTCAGGTGCTTTTGGTGTCGCAGTTGCTTCAACAGCTGTAGCGCCGTCGAATTCCTGTGCGTCTGCGTTTAGGTTTTTTGAAAATAGTTTCATATAAAATCCGGTGTTTTTGAACCGGACGGCAAAGGTAGGGGAAAAGCCCTAAAATAGGGCTAATAAAGGCTAAAAAATTTGCATTTTTCTAGTTCTAAACTATTGATATTCAATGCTATTTGTCCAAATTGTTTAAAAAACCAGCAGAAGAGATAAAATAGCAAGAAAAACTTAGTCTTAGCGGCCCATCGCTTGGGCTGCAATCCAGCCTGATGTCCAGGCATGTTGAAAATTAAAACCCCCAGTAATGCCATCTACATCCATCATCTCGCCTGCAAAATAAAGGCCTGGGACCAACTTGCTCTCCATCGTACTTGCCTCTATTTCTGAGAGCTCCACCCCGCCACAGGTAACAAACTCTTCTTTAAATGTAGTTTTGCCTTTAATAGTCAAAGTGGTTCTAGTGAGCGATTGAATGAGTAATTGTTGTTCTGGACTTTTTAGATCGGCCCATTTGGTGGTAAGTGCAATGCCTGCTTCTTGCAATAAAAATTGCCATAACCTTTGTGGAAGATTAAATGGATTCTTTGAACCTATTTCGCGTTTGCCAAAATCCATTCTTAAATTAATCCACTCCATTTTCAAAGTGGCTTCATTGTACTCGGGTGTCCAATTAATCAATATTGCGCCTTCATAATTATCATTGGCTAGTTCACGCGCACACCAAGCAGATAATTTGATGGCAGCTGGACCACTGATACCCCAATGCGTTATTAACAGCGGTCCTTTTTCTGAAATTTTATTTCCTTTCCATTGAATGATGGCATTGTCCACCGCCACGCCCATGAGTGTGGTAATGTTTTTTTCTACTACATTAAAAGTAAACAAAGAAGGAACCGGAGCTACAATGCTATGCCCCAAACTGATTAACCAAGGTAATTTATCAGACTTTAACATACCACCTGTTGCCAAGCAAATGGCATCGGCCTGCATTGTTTTTTTGTTAGACAGTGTAATAAAAAAATTAGGCAGATTTTCCTTCGTTACTTTTTCTACATTGACTACTTCGTGCTCTGTTAAAATTTTTATTTTATATTGATGCACTTTTTGTAAAAAACAATCGATGATGGTTTCGGAATTGTTAGTGGTGGGAAACATTCTGCCATCTTTTTCTGTATGCAGCTGCACCCCATTGTTAGCAAACCACTGAATGGTATTTTTGGTGGCAAATTGATAAAATGCTTTTTTTAAGAACCTAGCGCCGCGGGGATATTTTTTTAAAAGTAGCTCCACATCGGGGCAGGCATGGGTGACATTGCATCGACCACCACCACTCACTCTTACTTTAGACAATAATTTATTGGATTTTTCTAGAATGGAAATATCCCAATCAGGATGCAGTTCGGCAATTTGAATGGCACAGAAAAAACCTGCAGCACCACCTCCGACTACAACCATTTTTTTTGTTTCCATGACCAAAAATTAATAATAAGAAGTATTCAAATTGGGATTCAATTTTTCGGCTGCTTCAATCATGGCAAAATCAGATAAGATCAAGGCCTCTTTATTCTTCACACATACATCGTGTTCAAAATGTACCGACACTTTTCCATCCTGGGTTTTTACTGTCCAACCATCTTCTTCTGTAAATACTTTATGCGTGCCTAAGTTAATCATCGGCTCAATAGCGAGTACTAGGTTCTCTTTCATTTTTAAACCTGTTCCTCTTTTTCCATAATTGGGTACTTGAGGATCTTCATGCAAACTTTTTCCCAGGCCATGTCCTACCAGTTCTCTTACCACACCATAGCCATGTAATGTTTCGGTATGCGCTTGAATGGCAAAGCCTATATCTCCTACTCTGTTGTTGACAATGGCTTTTTCAATGCCTTTGTACAAGGACTCTTTGGTTACTTTAACCAACTGTAATAATTCAGGCGCTACTTCTCCAATAATAAACGTATAAGCATGATCTCCATGCCATCCATTTAATACCACTCCCAAATCAATGGATACAATATCTCCTGCTTTTAATGGTGTTTTATTTGGAAAGCCATGCACGACTACATCGTTCACAGAAGCGCAAATATTATGAGGGTAGCCATGATAATTGTAAAAGGAAAGTGTTGCTTTATGGTCTTTGACATATTGCATGCAAAATTGATCAATGTCCAAAGTGGTCATGCCAGGTTTTAATTGCATAGCCACCTGCGTTAAGGTTTTACTCACCAATAAAGCAGCTTCTTGCATTAATTGAACTTGTTCCTCTGTTTTTGTATAAACCATAATGCCATTTATCTTATAAAAAAACGAACCTGTCGTTTAAAAGACAGGTTCGTAATATAAATATTTTAATTAGTACCTTTTAAACTATAAAGTCGAATTAGTAATAGGGGTTCTTCCTTGAATACGTCCAGAATTCATTAATCCATCGTATTGACGCATTAATAAATGTGTTTCGATTTGTTGTAATGTATCTAAGATAACTCCTACCATAATTAACAATGAGGTTCCTCCGAAGAAAGAACTGAAACCTTGTGTTACGCCTAATTTTTGAGCGAAACCTGGCAAGATACCTACTAAGGCCAACAAGATCGCACCTGGTAAAGTAATCTTATCCATCACCGCACCAATATAATCCGTAGTGGGTTGTCCTGGTTTTACCCCTGGTACAAAACCATTGTTGCGTTTTAAATCTTCAGAAATTTGCTTTGGATTAAAAATTAACGCAGTATATAAGAAAGTAAATCCAATCACCATTATAGAATAAATAAGCATGTACCAAACATTGCTGTGGTCATTGAATATTCTAACTATACCTTGTGCTGAATCGATGTTTGTAAAAGAAACCAAGGTAGGCAAGAACATAATGGCTTGCGCAAAGATGATAGGCATTACACCTGCACTATTTACTTTAACAGGTAAAAATTGACGTGCTCCACCTACTTGAGAACCACCAATGATTTGTTTGGCATAAGTAACAGGTATCTTACGAACCCCTTGTACTAATACAATTAAACCCATGATGATAGTGACTAAAATAGCAATCTCAATTAAAAAGATCAATAAGCCTCCACCGCCTCTTTGACTTTTAGAACCAAACTCTAATATAATAGATTGAGGCAAACGTCCTAAGATACCCACCATGATAATGATAGAAGTACCATTGCCTAATCCTTTGTCTTGAATTTTTTCACCTAACCACATTACAAATAAAGTACCTGCAGTTAAAGTAATCACTGTAGACAGCCAGAAATAAGCTTTGAAAGATGGAATTAGCGCATCTGCATAACCAGGACTATTTAAATAAGCTACATAGGCACCAGCTTGGAAAACAGTTACAATAACTGTTAGATATCTTGTCCATTGATTGATTTTATTTCTTCCGCTTTCTCCTTCCTTTTGAACTTTCTGTAATTGAGGAACCAAGATGGTCATCAATTGCATAAAGATAGAAGCAGAAATATAAGGCATAATACCTAATGCTAAAACAGATGCTTGCGAAAACGCACCACCTGCAAACATGTCAAAAATACCCAATAAACCATTGCTCTTACCTGCTTTTTGAGCAGCTTCGATAGCCAATGGATTGATACCAGGCAAGGTTATTTGAGCGCCTATACGGTAAGTTAATACCAAACCTAAAGTGACTAAAATTTTACTTTTCAAGTCGCCTATTGCCCAAATATTTTTTAATGTATCTAATAATTTTTTCATCGGTAGTTAATTATTGCCCAAAAGCACTTTTTAATATCGAAAAACAATTTTGATTGCTTTTCGAATATACATAAAAATTGTTAGATAATTTCAATAGTACCGCCAGCAGCAACAATTGCTTCTTGTGCCTTCTTGCTTGCAGCATTTACTCTGAAATTGATCTTAGTTTTCAACTCACCGTTGGCCAAGACTTTTACTAAGTCGGTACGGGCGATCAAACTATTCATGTATAAATTTTCTGGAGTAATTTCTTTGAAACCATATTTTTCAATCAATTGGTCTAATTGACCTAAGTTGAATACAACGTATTCGATGCGATTGATGTTCTTAAATCCACGTTTTGGAACTCTACGTTGGATAGGCATTTGACCACCTTCGTGTGCCATTTTACTTTTGTAACCAGCACGAGACTGACCACCTTTATTACCTTTTGTAGAAGTACCACCTTTACCAGATGCCTCTCCTCTACCAATTCTAATTGCTTTGTGAACCGAACCTTCTGCAGGTTTTAAATTGTGTAATTTCATTTTTTTGATTTTTACTTTCGGGGTATCTCCCCTCGCTTATTATTTAATAAAAAAGAAACAGCCTAAGCTATTTCTTCCACTTTTACTAAGTGTAAAACTTTGTTCACCATACCTAAGATTTGTGGAGTTGCCTCTACTTCTTTGGTGGCGTTTAACTTTCTTAAACCCAATGCAATTAAAGTTTGCTTTTGACGCTCTGATCTGTCAATGCCGCTTTTTACTTGAGTTATTTTTATTTTTTTCATCATTGAATTATTTATAATCGTATTAAGAATTGGCTATTGTTAAGCTTATCCGTTGAATACTTTTGATAATTTGATATTTCTTGTTTTAGCAAATTGAATAGGTTCACGTAATAAACCTAAAGCCTTGATGGTTGCTTTTACCACGTTGTGTGGATTCGCAGAACCTAAACTTTTAGCCAATACGTCGGTGATACCAGCGCTCTCTAATACAGCACGCATGCTACCACCCGCAATTACACCCGCTCCGTGTGCAGCTGGTTTAATTAAAACTTTTGCAGCACCTTCTTTAGCCAATTGCTCATGTGGAATAGTGCCGTGCATTACAGGCACTTTTACTAAGTTCTTTTTTGCATCTTCAATGCCTTTTGTAATAGCTTCTTGAACTTCTTTGGCTTTACCTAAACCTTGACCCACTACGCCATTTTCGTTACCTACTACTACTAAAGCTGAAAAGCTAAAAGTACGTCCACCCTTTGTTGTTTTAACTACACGGTTGATAGAAACTACTTTTTCTTTTAGTTCTACATCACCTGCTGCTTTAACTTTATTTACATTTAATTTAGACATGTTTTTCTATTAGTATTTTTATCAAATTAAAATTGAAGTCCTCCCTCTCTTGCACCTTCAGCAACTGCCTTAATTCTTCCGTGGTACAAATTACCACCTCTGTCGAATACACAGGTTGTGATAGAAAGTGCTGCTGCTTTTTTTGCTACTGATTGACCTGCTAATTTAGCTTTGTCAATTTTTGCAACTTTTTGAGCGGCGATATCAGCTTCTCTAGAAGAAGATGCTGCAAGGGTTACCCCAGTTACATCATCAATTAGTTGACAATAGATGTCAGCGTTGCTTCTAAATACAGACAAACGAGGTTTCGCTGCAGTACCTTGTACTTTTTTACGAATTCTGTATCTGATTTTCTGTCTTTGAGTTAATTTACTCATGTTATTTATTTTTTAGTCGAGCGATGCTGCCGCTCGTCGTGATTTTTTAATGTTTATTTACCTGCTGCTTTACCTGCTTTTCTTCTTACCACCTCATCAGAATAACGTACCCCTTTTCCTTTGTATGGTTCTGGCTTACGTAAACCGCGAATTTTAGCAGCTACTTGACCAATCAATTGTTTGTCGCTACCTTCTAAAAAGATTTTAGGATTTTGTCCTTTCTCTGTAGTAGTAGTTACTTTCAATTCTTTAGGTACTTCAAAAATAATATTGTGAGAATAGCCTAAAGCAAGGTCTAAAATATTACCTGCATTGGTGGCTTTAAAACCTACCCCTACTAATTCTAAATCTTTTTTGTACCCATCAGTAACGCCTTTCACTAAGTTGCTAATTAAAGAACGGTACAAACCATGCATCGCTCTGTGACGGATTTGCTCTGTTGGACGTTTAACGATCAATTCCGTTTCAGTGATTTCAATTTCGATATCACGATCAATATCTTGAGTTAAGGTTCCTTTAGGTCCTTTTACAGTAACAACATGGTTGCTCACTGTAACGGTCACTCCTTTTGGGATACTCACTGGTTTTTTTCCTATTCTAGACATAGTCGTTTTTTTTATTTTGATTTGATGCTTGATTGTTTTCAGCCCCGACTAAAGGCTTAAATGCATTTCAAGCAATGAATTTATTTTCTTAAGAGATGGCACACAATACTTCACCACCTACATTGTTGGCTTTTGCTTGCTTGTCTGTCAATACTCCTTTTGAAGTACTTAAGATAGCAATACCTAAACCATTGCTTACTCTTTTAATTTCGGCTGGCTTTGCATATTGACGCAAACCCGGACGACTGATACGATCTAAAGAACGAATCGCTGGTTGTTTGGTAGAGGGGTCGTATTTCAAGGCAATTTTAATTAACCCTTGTTTACTATCCTCTTCAAATTTGTATTTCAAGATATATCCTTGATCATACAAAATTTCAGTGATGCGCTTTTTTAAGTTGGATGCAGGGATTTCAACGATACGGTGTTGCGCCATTTGGGCGTTACGTATTCTTGTTAAGTAGTCTGCTATTGGATCTGTTACCATATTAATTTTTTAAATCAGTTCTAAATTTTGTTTTGTTTCAGTATTCAAATGAATGAACTTAAATCAATCTTACTTTTTTAAAGTACTACCAGCTTGCTTTTTTAACACCTGGAATTAAACCATTCAAAGCCATATCGCGGAAAACAATCCTTGATACGCCGAAGTAACGGATATACCCTTTAGGACGACCCGTTAATTGACAACGATTTTTTAGACGAACAGGTGATGCATTTTTAGGTAGTTTATCTAAACCTGCATAATCACCAGCAGCTTTTAAAGCAGCGCGCTTTTCAGCAAATTGCTTAACCGTTTTTTCACGCTTCTTTTGTCTGGCCTTGATAGATTCTTTTGCCATAATTCTTTTTTAACTTGTTATTTTAGTTATTGTCTTTTTTACTTATTCTTAAACGGCATACCCAATTCTTTTAATAATTCGTAGGCTTCTTCGTTTGATCCAGCAGTAGTCACGAAAGTGATGTCTAATCCAGTAATTTTATTTACTTTATCGATATCAATTTCAGGGAAAATGATTTGTTCCGTAACACCTAAAGTATAGTTGCCACGGCCATCAAATGCTTTGTCGCTGATGCCCTTGAAGTCACGTACACGAGGTAGTGCCACAGAGACCAAACGATCTAAGAACTCATACATTTTGACACCTCTTAAAGTTACGCGTGCACCAATCGGCATGCCCTTACGTAATTTAAAGTTTGAAATGTCTTTTTTAGACATAGTTGGAACCGCTTTCTGACCAGTGATCATAGTTAACTCGTCTAATGCGATGTCCACTAATTTCTTGTCATTTACGGCACCATTTACACCACGGTTGATGCAAATTTTTTCCAACTTTGGAGTTTGCATTACAGACTTGTAACCAAACTTTTTAGATAAAGCAGGTATCACTTCTTTGGTGTACTTGTCTGCCAATCTTGGAGTGTATTTTACTGTACTCATTATTTAATTACCTCCCCTGATTTTTTAGATGTTCTTACTAATTTACCTTCTTGTCTTGTGCGTTTTACTTTAGTTGGCGCGCTAGCTTTAGCATCCCATAACATTACATTACTAATGCTGATGGCGGCTTCTACTTTAACGATGCCCCCTTTAGTATTAGACGCAGATGGCTTTGTATGTTTAGTTGCAATAGCAACTCCTTCTACAATTACGCGACCTTTATCTACGATTACTTCCAACACCGTGCGAGGCTTTTTCAAGTCCTTGTCATCACCAGCAATCACTACTACAGTGTCGCCTTTCTTGATGTTGAATTTGGGTTTGAATCTGTTACTCATAACTTAATTTATAATTTATAACACCTCTGGTGCTAATGAAACAATTTTCATGTATCCTTTGTCACGCAATTCACGAGCCACTGGCCCAAAAATACGCGTGCCTCTTGGCTCGTCTGAAGTATTTAATAAAACAACAGCGTTGTCATCAAAACGGATATAAGATCCGTCTTTTCTGCGCAACTTGTTTTTAGTACGCACAATCACCGCTTTAGATACAGTACCTTTTTTGATACCGCCTGCAGGAATGGCGTCTTTTACAGTGACAACTATTTTGTCACCGATTTTTGCATAGTCTTGCCCACTATTTCCTAGCACTTTAATACAAAGCACTTCTTTGGCGCCACTATTATCAGCTACATTGAGCCTACTTTCTTGCTGAATCATTTTATTTAGCTTTTAGCTTTTTAGTCCTTCCTTTTTCAAGGTTGGGTGAATACTGTTTACTTTCTTCTTGGTTTGGTTTATTTAGCTTTCTCCACTACTTCTACCAATCTCCAACGTTTTGTCTTACTTAATGGACGAGTCTCCATGATTTTAACTGTGTCTCCAATTGTGCACTCTTGTTTTTCATCATGCGCATGGAACTTAGTTGTTTTTTTCACGAACTTCCCATAGATCGGATGTTTTACTTTTCTTTCCACAGCTACAGTAATGGTTTTATCCATCTTGTCGCTAGTGACAACTCCGATTCTCGTTTTACGTAAATTTCTTTCTACCATTGTTTATCAATTTTTGGTTAGCTTATCTGATGTTTAATTAGATGCCTAACTCTTTTTTCTTTAATTCCGTTTTCAAACGGGCAATGTCTTGACGAAGTCCGCGGATACTCATTGGATTCTCTAAAGGAGAAATAGCATGAGCGAACTCTAGTTTTTTAAGTCTTAATTGATCTTCATCGATACGCGCTTTAATGTCCGTAACATTTAAATCTTTCAAGCCTTTATTAAAATCATATTTTTTGTTTGCCATAGCAAATGCTTTTTTATTGTTTACGCTTTAATCAATTACAAATCTCTTCTTGTAACGAATTTAGTTCTGATTGGTAATTTTTGTGCTGCTAATCCCATCGCCTCTTTTGCCACTTCTGGTGTAACACCATCAATTTCAAAGATGATACGTCCTGGTTCAACGACTGCTGCCCAAAATTCTGGGTTACCTTTACCCTTACCCATTCTCACCTCTGCAGGCTTACGAGTAATAATTTTATCTGGGAAAACACGAATCCAAACATTACCTTCTCTTTTCATGGCACGTGTCATTGCTTGACGAGCAGATTCTAATTGTCTGTTGGTTAACCAGATTGGATCTAATGATTTTAAGGCAAAAGAACCAAATGCAATAGAAGCTCCGCGTTTCGCGATTTCACGAATACGTCCTTTCTGTTGTTTTCTATGTTTACTTCTTTTCGGCTGTAACATATTCTTATTGTTATCTCTTTTTTAAATTGTTGTTTTTACTCAGTTGGGTGGGTCCTAGGAATTATCTTTTTCTTGGTCCACCACCGCCACCACCTGGACGACGATCGTTACCGCGATCAAATCCACCACGATCATCACGACGATCTCCGCCTGGACGATCTGCTCTTTCACCACCGTCTTTACCGCCGATGAAATTTGGATTCAATTCTCTTTTTCCTAAAACTTCTCCTTTACAAATCCATACTTTGATACCGATTTTACCATACACTGTTAAAGCGTATACATTGGCATAATCGATGTCCATTCTGAAAGTATGTAAAGGCACTCTACCTTGTTTAATTTCTTCGCTACGTGCAATCTCTGCACCACCAATACGACCACCCACTTTTACTTTAATTCCTTCCGCACCCATTCTTAAAGTAGAAGCAATCGCCATTTTAATAGCACGCTTGTAGTTGATACGGTTTTCAATTTGACGTGCAATGGTATCTGCAACAATCGTTGCATCTAACTCTGGACGACGAATTTCTAAGATGTTGATTTGAACATCATCTTTACCGGTTAATTTTTTTAACTCTTCCTTGATACGATCTACTTCTCCACCACCTTTACCAATAATGATACCTGGTTTAGATGTGTGAATAGTGATGATCAACTTGCCTAAAGTACGCTCGATCACAATACGTGCGATGCCGCCTTTGCTGATACGTGCATTTAAATAAGTACGGATTTTATGGTCCTCGATCAACTTAGTAGCGTAGTCTTTTTTACTGCCGTACCAGTTGCTTTCCCATCCGCGGATGATGCCTAGTCTGTTTCCAATTGGATTTGCTTTCTGACCCATAGTAATGGTTTAGAATATTTAGTTTTTTAAATCTGTTTTTGAATCTACAATCATGGTTACATGATTACTGCGTTTACGCACTCTGTAGCCACGTCCTTGTGGCGCTGGGCGCATACGCTTTAACGTACGACCACCGTCTACAAAAACTGTTTTTACTACTAAGCTGCTGTCTGCTGCGCTCGCGCCTTCATTTTTTTGTTCCCAATTGTTAATTGCACTTTTCAACAACTTTGCCAAAGGCACAGCGTTGTGTTGTGGATGGAACTCCAAAATTGCCAATGCTTTTTCCACTTCCATACCGCGAATAACGTCTGCAAGCAAACGCATCTTACGAGGGCCTGTGGGGTAATTGTTTAGTTTAGCTAATGCTTCCATTTCTTAATGTGTTTATTACTGCTTTTTATTTCTTAGTTCCAGCGTGTCCTCTGAAGTTTCTTGTTGGAGAGAATTCACCCAATTTATGTCCTACCATGAATTCGGTAACATATACAGGGATAAATTTATTTCCGTTATGCACTGCAAAAGTATGTCCTACAAATTCTGGAGAAATCGTGCTACGACGACTCCAAGTTTTAATTACACCTTTCTTAGTTTTGCCTCCATTCATACCCTCTACTTTTTCTTCAAGGTTATGATCTATATAAGGACCTTTTTTAATCGAACGACCCATAGTAACGAGTTAATTTGATTGTTAAATTATTTTGTCAATTTTTTACCGTCACGGCGTTGGATAATTAACTTATCGCTACCTTTTCCTCTTGTTCTAGTTTTTTCTCCTTTAGCATACTTACCAGTTCTGCTTCTTGGATGTCCACCAGACGCTCTACCTTCACCACCACCCATCGGATGATCTACTGGGTTCATCGCAACACCTCTAACACGAGGTCTTACGCCTTTCCAGCGATTTCTACCTGCTTTACCAGCAGTTTCCAAATTGTGATCGCTATTAGAAACAACTCCTACTGTTGCATAGCAGTTGATTAAAACTTTACGTAATTCACCAGAAGGCATTTTCAATACAGCATAAGCTTCTTCCTTGTTGGCTAATTGAGCAGAAGAACCAGCACTACGTACTAATTTTCCACCTTGACCTGGTTGCATTTCAACGTTGTGAATGATGGTACCTAATGGAATTGATTTCATTGGTAATGCATTCCCAACTTCAGGTGCCACTGATTCACCAGAAGAAACTTTCGTTCCTACTTGTAAACCTTGAGGGCAAATGATGTATCTTTTTTCGCCATCAGTATATTGAACTAATGCGATGAATGCAGTTCTGTTTGGATCGTACTCGATAGAAACTACAGTAGCTTCCATTCCAGTTTTATTTCTTTTGAAATCGATGATACGATAATGTTGTCTATGTCCACCACCCATGTAACGCATTGCACGACGACCTTGGAAGTTACGTCCTGCAGTTTTCTTTTGTGGCTCTAACAAACTCTTTTCAGGTTTGTTGGTGGTAATCTCAGCATAGGCGTTCCCGATTCTCCAACGGGTTCCTGCTGTAATTGGTTTGTACTTTCTTAATGCCATTTTGTTTCTTTTACTTTTTAAAGACTTTTGGTCTTACGAATTTTTCAGCTTCGCGGGCTATTGTTTAATTGATTAAATGCTTGCGTATAGGTCAATGGTTTCACCTTTCGCAACAGTTACCAAAGCTTTTTTGTAACCAGATTTAACTCCAGATACAACACCTGCTTTAGTGGAACGAGATTTATTTTTACCTGGAACAACCAAGGTGTTAACTTCTAATACGTTCACACCATAAAATTGCTCAATAGCAGTTTTGATCTCTAATTTATTCGCACGACGATCTACTTTAAAAGCATATCTACTCAATTTTTCTTGTTGAGCATTTGCTTTTTCAGTTAAGATAGGCTTGATTAATATTTCTGTCAATTTCATAATTATAATTTTATAAAAGTCGGTAAGCTTATGCTACGGCTTCCTCTTCGTTAAAAATTTTAGCAGCGCTTTCAGTGATCACTAATACGTCGGCATTCATGATGTCGTATGTATTAATGTCCGCTAATAAAGTAGTAGCTACGTTAGGAATATTTCTAGTGCTTAAATGAAGATTATCATTATAATCAGGTAAAATCACTAAAGTTTTTTTGTTCTCTAAACTCAATTGAGTCATGATACCAGCAATAGTAGAAGTTTTAGGCGCAGCCAAGTTGATGTCTTCTAGCACTAAAATTGCTTGATCAATAGCTTTGTGAGACAATGCAGAAATTTTTGCAAGGTCTTTTACTTTACGATTCAATTTGAAATCGTAGCTATGTGGTTTTGGTCCAAATATAGTACCACCACCTTTGTATAATGGGTTACGGATATTACCCTTACGAGCACCACCAGTACCTTTTTGTTTGTGTAATTTTCTGCTAGCCCCTTGTACTTCCGCACGAGTTTTCACTTTATGGGTACCAGAACGGCGTGCAGCCAAATATTGTTTAACGGCTAAGTAGATAACGTGATCGTTTGGTGTTGCACCAAAAATATCTTCAGGTAAATTTACCTGTCTGCCTGTTTTTTTGCCCTTTATGTTTAATACTTCTAATTGCATGATTGTCGATTAAGTGGTGATTACTTTTGGATTAAAACTATTGAACCATTGTTACCTGGAACTGAACCACTAACAATAACGTAGTTCTTTTCTGGGAATAATTTTAATACCTTCAAACCTTTAGTTTTAACGCGATCAGAACCCATACGTCCGGCCATACGCATACCTTTGAATACTCTTGCTGGGTAAGATGATCCACCAATAGAACCTGGTGCACGAGAACGATCGTGTTGACCGTGTGTCGCTTCACCCACACCACTAAATCCATGACGTTTTACAACCCCTTGGAAACCTTTACCTTTTGTGGTACCTACTACTTCAACTGTATCGCCTTCAGCAAACATGTCTAAAGTAATTGTAGCACCTAATGCCGCTTCTAATGAATAGTCGCGGAATTCTTTTACAAAACGCTTAGGAGCAGTTTGTGCTTTTGCGTAGTGATTGATCTCTGATTTTGTTGAATGTTTTTCTTTCTTGTCGCCCAACGCTAATTGTACTGCGCTGTAGCCGTCTACTTCAGGAGTTTTCACCTGAGTGACTACGCAAGGACCAGCTTCAATAATGGTGCAAGCAATTTGCTTACCATCTTGACCAAAAATGCTAGTCATGCCAATTTTTTTTCCAATAATACCTTTCATCTGTTTTGCGGTTTATGCCCCGCGCTTGGTTCTGAGGACATCCGATGATGATGCTACACTTTAATCTTTCGATTCTTAGTAGCTCGGATTCAATCCCTGTTTGCTGCCGACCTTTTCCTGAGTTTCCCCGATTCGCATCGGGAAGGGGAAGTACCGGAAGTAAACAAACCTCGAAGGGCCTGTTTATATTTTTCTTCTATATTCAACCAGCGCTCCTTTTTCTACTGATGCATAATGTGTCAGTGATTGGGAGATGGATTTATAAATACTTATGCCTTGATTTCCACCTCAACACCTGATGGTAAGTCTAACTTACTTAGGGCGTCTACTGTTTTAGAAGAAGAAGTGTAGATGTCCAATAAACGCTTGTGCGTTGCTAATTGGAACTGCTCACGACTTTTCTTATTCGCATGCGGTGAACGTAATACAGTAAAAATGCGCTTGTGTGTAGGTAAAGGAATAGGACCTGTTACTACTGCACCAGTACTGCGAACGGTTTTTACGATTTTCTCAGCAGACTTGTCTACCAAGTTGTGATCGTAAGATTGTAATTTTATTCTAATTCTTTGAGACATAGCTATTTTTCCCAAATTATCTTGGGGTTGCAAAGGTAATGGGT
>Ga0194037_1000546_pt1 | contig 29006 bp, 32 predicted proteins | sample JunL306m_MetaG_FD_148653 | JGI IMG/M metagenome (GOLD analysis project Ga0194037, IMG submission 148653) | Anoxic zone freshwater microbial communities from boreal shield lake in IISD Experimental Lakes Area, Ontario, Canada - Jun2016-L304-6m | ecosystem: Environmental > Aquatic > Freshwater >...
TGCTCACAGGATGTCTACTATTGTTAAGGCTGACAGAATCATTGTGTTGGCTGGAGGTAAAATCATTCAAGATGGAAGTTATGAACAGCTCATGTCAGTAGATGGTTTGTTTAAAGAACTAGCAAGCAGACAAACCACTTGATTTAAAGTATTGTTTGACTATCTGTAAATTGTAATTTAGCCAAATTGGAGTACAGACCCCCTTGATGGATTAAGCTAGCATGGGTACCAGTTTCAATAATACGGCCATTTTCTAGAACAATAATACGATCAGCTTGTTTAACGGTGGAAAGACGATGAGCAATGACCAAGGTTGTACGGTTTTTCATCGCCACGTCCAGAGCCTGTTGAACAAGGTGTTCAGATTCAGCATCAAGAGAACTTGTGGCTTCGTCGAGTAATAAGAGTGGAGGATTTTTTAGTAAAGCCCGTGCAATGACGATACGTTGTTTTTGACCACCGGAAAGTCGCATACCTCGATCACCTAAAAAAGTATCATAGCCATTCGGTAGTCGAGTAATAAATTCATCAGCGGCCGCTAACTTAGCCGCCTGAAATACCTCTTCATCACTTGCATTTGCTTTGCCATAACGAATATTTTCCATTGCATTGGTGGAAAAGATGACAAAATCTTGGGGAACAATACCAATTAATTTTCTTAAATCATGTAGATGTAAATCACCAATATCGACACCTTCTAATTTAATTGCACCATGTTGAGGTTCATAAAAACGTAAAAGTAATTGGAATAAAGAGGTTTTACCAGCTCCAGATGGACCAACGATGGCTACTCTTTCCCCAGGTTTGATTAGAAAATTAATATCCGATAGAACTTGATTTGGATTAGACGGGTAATGAAATGAGAGATTTTTAATCTCTAATTGAATACCTTGGGATGGAACTACTTTTACAGATTTTGGTGAGCTAGGATTTTTGATATTCGAGTTGAGTTGCAGAAGTTCTAAGAGTCTCTCACTTGCCCCGATTGCCCGTTGCGTATCGCCAATGACTTCCGCAACAACTGCAATAGCCCCTGCGACGATTACGGTATACAAAATAAACTGAGTGAGTTCACCGCTAGAAAGTTCATTACGTGTAACCGCGTAGGCACCTAACCAAAGTATCAAGATGATGCTGGAAAATCCAAGCAAAATTGCGATAAATGTAAGATTTGATCGTGCAAGATTTCTGTTTTTAGCGGTTAAAAATGAAGTTTCAATATATTGATTAAATAATTTTGATTCGTAGGCTTCTTGAGTAAAAGATTGAATGGTCGAAACAGTATTGAGTTTTTCACCAGCAAGTGCAGAGGCATCAGCGATTTTGTCTTGAGAGTTTTTAGATAATTTGCGAACCCGTCGCCCAAGAATGACAGTAGGAATGACAGTAAGTAAGAGTAGGGTAAAGATCAGAATAGATAATTTGACACTCGTGATAAACATCATGACAAGACCACCAGTCAGTAAAAGAGTATTTCTAAGAGCCATAGAAACGCTTGTACCAACTAGGGTTTGAATGAGTGTTGTATCTGTGTTGAGCCGAGATAGAATTTCACCACTCTGCGTTACTTCAAAGAACTCTGGGCTTTGATAGAGGACATGGTCATAGACTGCTTTTTTGATATCGGAGGTGACCCTTTCTCCAAGCCAAGAGACCATATAAAAACGTAATGAAGTAGAAAAAGCCACTGCACAAGCGATTAAAAATAAGTTAATAAACGTTGAGTTAATCTGAGAACTACTTGAGGAACTAAAACCAAGATTAATGATTTCACGAAAGCAAAAGGGGACGGCTAGCGTTGCGCTAGCAGCTAAAACCAAACTGAATAAAGCAATCAACAATTGTGTTTTATAAGGCTTTACAAATGGGAGAAGGACCTTTAGAGAGCCTATATTAGATAGATTTTTTTTTGTCATTAGTAATATTATCGTTATTTTTGAACTTTGTTAGCTATCTTATTGCACCATGGACATGAAACGCGCAAAATGAGTGACTAATTCCGAGGGATTGTTTTACAAGCAGTGTGTTTTTCTTGTTGGTTGACAAATTGGGTAAGTTTTGTACCTTCTTGATTAATTTTTAACTGCCCAATTTGAGGGTCAAATTTCATTAAGATTTGATAGGTATCTTTAAATTTTAGTAAGTTCACTAAACTTGTTTTTCCATCATAGAGGAAGTTCGCAGTGAGAGAGCCTTTTGAAATCACTATTTCAAGAGTTTGATCATTGAGTATGCAATGAATCGTTTTACTACGATCTTCGATGGACACTGATTTTGGAGCTTGTTCATTACAGGCAGTTAAAAATAATATAAAGAAGATTTGAAGAATGAGTAAAGAGTTGTGACGCATTAGTGACTCATCGCAGCTAACGGTGCGACACCTATAAGCCATTGATGTAATCCGAAAATAAAGGCAAGCCATACAGCTATTCCGAAAAAGATAGCGATGAGGGTTGCTTTTAAGCTGATGACTGGAGTTTCATTTGAGGAGTTTGGACGATTTCTTGCTGATCGAAAATCTAGTATCGCCCAAATTAAGAAAGACCCAAATAAAATCAAGTCGATGAGACTTCCATTGGCAAGCAAGTGGGCAAATGCCCAGACTTTCACACCTAAAATCATCGGATGCTTTAGTTTTAGCCGAATTGCGTTATTGTTCGGTGCGCTACTAGCTAAGAGAATAAAAGTAAACAGATTGAGCAACACAGCAAGGTGTGTCATAAAAAAGGGTGGTTGCCAAATAATGATCGTATTTTGTCTAGCTTGACTATATCCAATGATTAGAAGAATAAATCCAAGTAATGAGAAAAGTGTATAGAGTCCTTTCCATTTTTTTTCACCGAGTTGATGAATCATCCTAGCGCGCCAGGGGTCTGCAAAAATACGAACAGAGTGACTGCCTAAAAATATAATGATTCCAATGATAAAAATAATCATGCACCACTCCTAAAGTTATGCATTTATTTTATAGAGTTATTGTCTGATGTACCATTGAATTGATTCAATAGCCAGACTATATCTAGTGCGATGATTCAAGTGAGGCGTCTTTTTTTTGACGCCAATTTCGTAGTTGTTCAGTCAGCTCGGTTGACTGCTGGTGGCTAGCTTTCATTATCGATTGAGTAAACCACCGCAATAGCAATATTATTTTTTCTTGAGTGGGTTCTGAACCAACATACCAGCAATCAGGACACCGAAAAATATCGCGGCAACCCATATGCCAAAAGAGCCTAAGGAGCCAACCGGCATTAATAAACGAAATAGAACAGCAGCAATAATACCGACAATAGCTAAGCCGATATATTGATTAATGTTTAAGCGTCCAAAATTCATATGTACCTCCTTAATTAATTCAAGCAAATGATATCAATCTCATCAATTAATATCTCTTTTGTTTGCTACCACTTACTTCTTTGGTGTTTTGTCTTTATTAAAATAATTAGCTAGCAAAAAAAATGCTACCAAGAACCATATCATGAGAAATAGTTGGTAAGTTTTCAATTCTGTTCTCCTAAGTAAATAAATATAAATAAATCATACTTTAAAACTGGCACTTATTTTATAAATCCTCAAACTATTTTAAAACTAAATCTTAAATAATTGAAATTTATTACGATCTTTTATGAGGGGTATCATGGCAATAATTGTCATGATCAGCATGCAAATTTCGATAATGTAAACAGTTCTGTATCCCACTAAGGAAGAGTTGGTTTGATGTGCAACCAGATCCCTAATGATTCCTCCCAACGTAATTGCTACTCCAGCGGCTGAGGCCTGAACGGCGCCCCATGCTCCAAGGGCTAAACCACTTTGACCGTTAGGTGCCAGGTTCATCGTTGCCGTTAAAGTGCCATGCCCAAATAGGCCAGCACCAAATCCAATTAAAAGAGTCCCTAGGGCAAATAAAATAGGCTCGTTGATTTGACCAGAGATAATCACAGCCATAAAGGCTGGAATCCCAATTAAAGCGCCTAAGCTAGCCATTTTAAAAGGATCCGCCCCTTTGCTAAGAATATGAGAAGCCCAAGCAAAGCCTAGAAGACCACCACCGGCGAGAGCAGCAGTAAGGCTTGTGGTTTGTGAAACGGTCAGTTTGAGAATATCGCCGCCATAGGGTTCTAGCAAAATATCCTCCATCGAGAAAGCCATTGTGCCAAGACCAACCGCAATTAAACGGCGCGTTGCATAATTACCCTCCAAGAAAGCATTCCAAGACTCTTTGAATGTTTTTTCTTTTGGTGGGGCAGGATATAAATGCGCAGGTTTTCTAGCTTCTTGTTTCCAAAGCGCAATAACATTCAAAATAATGGTTGCAACCCCCGCTCCTTGAACAACTTGGATCAATCGACCTGGGCTAAATTCACTTAATAAATTACCGAAAATGACGGCACTAAGAATCATTCCAATTAACAACATGACATACATGAGTCCAACGACTTTAGGTTGAGACTCTGGAGGGACTAGATCATTAGCAAGAGCTAAGCCAACTGTTTGCGTTGTGTGTAGTCCTGCCCCAACAAACAAAAAAGCAATGCCAGCGCCAAGTTGACCGACCCATTGTGGCGCATTGCTAGATTGACCTGCTCCGGACAAAACTAGGAGAGCAAAAGGCATCATTGCAAAGCCACCAAACTGAACTAAAGTTCCCATCCAAATATAGGGGACCCTTTTCCAACCTAAGGCTGAACGATGGGTGTCAGATCGAAAACCAATCACTGCTCTAAATGGAGCGAAAATCAGGGGAATTGAAATCATGATGGAGACTAGCGAAGCAGGTACATTAAGCTCCACAATTAAAACTCTGTTTAAGGTGCCAATTAGCATGACTAAGGCCATGCCAACTGACACCTGAAAAAGCGACAATCGAAGTAAGCGCGATAAAGGGACATCAGGAGTTGCGGCATCTGCGAAAGGCAAAAAACGCGTTCCAAGCCTAGACCAATTATTCATTAATTTATGGCGGATTGATGTCATTATTTATTTTTATATTTTTTGAAAGCTGAGTAACAAATCAGGATGAATTTCATCCTGATTTGTTCTTTCGAGCCATCTACTGCGACTTCGGCGCTTCTTTTGCAACCACAGCAGCAGGAGCACTTCCATTTAAAAAAGCTTTAACCCATGTGGTATTTTGAACTAATTGCAGATGCACATTGAATGAACCAAATGCAACAGCAGCAATAATAATTGGAATACCAACAGAAGGTTTAACTACACACCACAATTTTCCGTAAATCATTTTGTGTTCCTTCCGTTATTTGAGCCAAGGTGAATAAATGTAAGCCAGCAAGTGAGCTAACGCAGCAATTAAACCAAAGAACTGAGTTCCTTGAATTAAGTGTCTGTGGATCTCTTCTGACTCTGCCTCAGTTAGACCTGTCGGCCAAACTTTATTTGGATCTGACATTGTGATATCTCCTTTTGAAAGATCTTTTCGTGCAAAGCCCGCACGTGGGCTATTCGTGTTTAAAAATATTTAAAGATAATTTTTAACCACTCCTACTAGTAATTTAAATTAGACACAACAATATGTCAATAATTAGTTACACATGTGATGTAATGGTTTAAGATTTAATAAGTAATTGATTTATATTAATATTTTATAAATTATAGTAATTTTATATACCACCACCCAGAAAATAATCTAATTTTAGATAGGTCTAAATCGGATTAATTGAGATTACTTCTTCGTGTTGAAGAAGCCAAGATTTAAAACCGGGAAACGATACGTAATAAAAGTAATTCGTAACCAATGTATCCATAAGTAACTAATGGATACATTGGAGCTCATCTAATTGTTTATTGCTTTAATTATTTTTTAGATGCGAAATTGAAGGATTCCTGTTTATTTATGAGCCTTCATATAAACCAAGATCCCTGAGATGATAAAAATAATAGCCCATAGCTTTAGTTGATGTTTAGCTAAAAATTTAATCGACATTTCTTCCCACATCAAATAAAAGGGTTCTGCTTTTTTCTCTGAGGGAACAGAGTTGCCAGATTTAACTTCCAGATTGAGCGACCAATCTTTCATACTGGCATTCAGAAATTCTGGAGGGACTAGTTCTGATGAAGTGATATTTAGTTGTTTTTCTAATTCTTTAATTTTTGTATTAGATGCTTCTAATGCCGCCTCTAAAGTGATAGCGCGGTGAATTAAAAGATACGTTGCATTTGGTTGCGTATCAATAGATTCTCTGATGTATTTATTGGCTAATGGATCTATAAATTTTAATCTTGTTTGATTTAAAGATCTCAAAAAACCCATGAGTAAAAAGCTTTCATTGTCTGTCATATATATCTTTATAGAGAATTAAAAAAAGGATCTGTATTTAAAAGAAAAATTTAGTACGCATCATCGGTTGATACTTTTCTGATACACGTAACATCAGCAGCAAAATCGGTAGAAATAAAAATAATAATAAAGTTAAGCTAGAGTATCCGCCTAGCCCAATATTAATAATAATAAAAATTGCTGCTAGATTAGCATATAGAAAGCTAGTCGATTTAATAAAACAGAGCCCGACATTAATTTCACCGATAGTCAGTATCCAAGCAATGGGGAATGAGCACGGGATAGCAAATGCGGACAAATACCTATAGCCAATGGAGTTAGGAGGTATTTCTAAAAGTCGTTCTATAAACATTTCTTTCAATTTGTCCGTAAACAAAATTCCGATAAAGACTTTAAATATGCCGGCAAGTAAAAAATACCATCCATAAAGCTTACTCATTAGATGAACAAGCTCTATAAAAATCTCATGTTTGCCCATTAATCGAAAATCTATTTGCTTTAGAAAAACCATAAGATCCTTATACATCTAGAGTCTAAAGAGCCCTTAAAAGATATAATTTATTTAAGATATTGCATAAATTTAATATATTGACAATTTAATGCTAATTTTGAATATTGGTATATTCCCTAAATAATTAATCTATTTTTTTAAAACTTTACTACAGGATTTCAATGCAACCATATCTCTTCACTTGTTTCGTGGTTTTGTTAACGGTCTTTCTAATGCTTGGACTTATGCTAAATGTTGGTAGGGCTAGAGCCATATATCAAATAAAAGCACCCGCTACATTGGGACATGAAGTGTTTGAAAGAGCATTTCGCGCACAACAAAATACGCTTGAAAGCGTCATCATGTTTTTGCCAGCACTATGTTTATACGCATTGTTGATTGGAGATAAGGGAGCTGGTATTGCTGGTTGTATTTGGATCATCGGCAGACTTTGGTATGCAGTTGCTTATCAGCGTGACCCAGCGAAGAGGGGCATGGGATTTATGATTTCATTTCTGATGATTGTGGGTCTATGGATTGGTGCAACCTATGGTTTGTTTCTTCAGTACTTTAAGGTTTAATGATTGAAAAGTCAGTTCTTCTGACTACTCCCCATAGCTAAAGCAAGGTGCTTTACGCTGCTTTTGGTAAGAATTTACACTAGTGGTTTTATCATAAATAGGCAGGAAATGGGCCATACGGGTAGAGCCCTAAAACCTATTACTTAACTTTAGGTAAATTTTGTATGAGGTCTGCCGCACCTTGCCCCAATAAATCTTGAGCAAGCAACAAACCCAAAGCCTCGGCCTCAGTAACGCTTTTTACGGAGGCTTTACCCTGGGCTCTACACATTTTCTGACCATCAACACTTGCCACAAAAGAGTTTAAGTCGATATGGTCATTTGCCCATACAGCATGGGCCGCAAGAGGAACTTCACACGAGCCACCTAATTGACGGGAGATCATGCGTTCTGCAGAAACGGCTAATAATGTGGGTAGATCGTTGAGTGGATCAAGCCACTTTTTAATATGAGGATTATTCGTTAGGGTTTCAATACCAAGCGCCCCTTGACCAGCCGCAGGAGTATATTTATCCAATGGTAGAAACGCACGAATACGATGTTCTAGGCCTAAACGTTTTAAACCCGCTGCAGCTAAAATAATGGCTTGATATTGACCCTTATCAAGTTTGCCCAAACGTGTATCTAAATTGCCGCGCAAGGGTTCAATTACTAAATGAGGAAAGTGGGCTTTTAAAATCGACTCACGTCTAAGACTTGAAGTGCCGACCACAGCGCCTTTCGGTAGATCCTCTAAACTATCAAAGTCATTCGAAACAAAAGCATCTCTAGCATCTTCACGCGCCATTACGCAAGCAAGTTCAAAGCCTTCTGGCATCACCATAGGAACATCTTTGAGAGAATGAACCGCCAAATCTGCACGGCCTTCTTGCATAGCCGTTTCTAATTCTTTAACAAATAGTCCTTTACCACCAATTTTCGAAAGGGCTTTATCTAAAATTTGATCACCGATGGTGGTCATACCTAAGATCTGAACATCACACTGGGGGTATAGTTTTTTTAAGCAATCTCTAACATGCTCTGCCTGCCACATCGCTAAACGACTTTCCCGAGAGGCGATGACTAGACGGCTTGGTGTGGGCAAAGAAGTACTCATTGATTTAATCTAACTTGAGTGGAAGATTTTCGGACTGCTTCAATTAAGACTTGAACATTTTCCGGGGGAGTTGCTAAATTGATGCCATGACCTAAATTAAAAATATGTCCTTGCAGAGGGCTGCCATTACCGATTTTTGCCTCTGCCAGGTTCGACATGCTTTGGTGAACTCTTTTCTCAATTTCTTTTGGGTTAGATAAAAGAATCAACGGATCTATATTTCCTTGGATCGCCAAGTTTTTTCCAGTACGGCTTAAAGCCTCTCTTGCTACTTTAAGATCAATCGTCCAGTCAAGACCGATAACATCAGCGTTTGATGAAGACATAGCTTCTAGCCAGCCGCCACCACCTTTAGTAAACAGAATAATGGGTACAGACTCATATTTTTTATTAGATTTAATATTTTGTATGATGCGAGACATTGGATCTAAAGAATATTTTAAATAATCTGGGGTACTTAACATACCTCCCCAGGTATCAAATAACATCACAGCTTCTACGCCGGCATCAATTTGAAGTTGGAGGTATTGAGTGACCGACTGAACATTAATATCCAAAATTCTTTGTAATAGATCAGGACGGTTGTAAAGCATTTTTTTGGTATTGACAAAATCCTTCGAACCGCTTCCTTCAATCATGTAACAGGCAAGTGTCCAAGGACTACCAGAGAACCCAATCAGTGGGACACGTTGTTGGCCATTACGTTGGAGTGACTTTTTAATTGTTTTTACGGCATTGAAAACATAGTCTAGTTGAGCCATATCGGCTTGTGCAAGATTGTTAACAGCAGCTTCGGAGTTGAGAGGATGAGCAAATTGTGGGCCTTCACCATTGACAAAGCTTAGTCCTAGGCCCATTGCATCAGGTATGGTTAAGATATCCGAAAATAGAATAGCAGCATCTAAGTCATATCGATCTAGAGGTTGAAGTGTTACTTCCGCAGCATAATCAGGATTTGTAGCTAAACCCATAAAGCTTCCAGCTTTAGAACGGGTTTTTTGATATTCAGGTAAATATCTTCCAGCTTGTCTCATGAGCCAAACAGGACTTCTGTCTGTTTTCTCGTATCTACAGGCTCTTAAAAAAAGATCATTTTCTATGTTCATGTTTATCTACACTATTCATTGCAATTTTAGAAATTATTCCATACTTTACGCTTGAAATAAAAACCGATATGAAATTTAGCTACTTAAAGAATTGTAGAGTTAAATATTTGTATAGGTAAAAACCTTAATAAAGTTAAAATGAGTGAGATCGTGAAAAAAAGGATGAAGTACTCAGGCCTGTACTCTATTTACCCCTTACTCGCCAAGTGCTTTAAGCCCTGAAGAACAGAAAATACGGGTTGGTAATCTAATTGTTGCTGAGCTTTTTCGATAGATAAAGTAAAAGACATACCAGTGAGTCTGACGATTTCTCTTGTAATTGGTGGAAAACCTTTTAGGGGAAGATACTTCCAGCCATTTTCAGTAAACCTAGCTAAGGACCAAGCAAAATGAGTAGGAATAGATAAGCTTGGTATTGGGAAGTCGCCAATGCGAAGCCGTTCGCTCATAAATGACCTAAAACTGATAGGTTCCCCATCAGTAATAAAAAATGCCTCGCCAAATAGATCTGATGTAAGTGCCCTCGAGACCGCTATATATAGATTTTCGATATAGCAAGTAGAGTACAAATAATCACCTTGACTAAACCAGCCAAATTTTCCATTCTTTGCGGATTGGCCAATTTGACGATCGATGATATCACCTTGCCCCCAAATAAAAGCAGGACGAAGAGCGATAGTTTTAAAGTGCTCAGAAGCCGCATCTAAGACTAATGCCTCTGCTAAAGCCTTTGATTTTGTATAGGGAAGTTCATCTTGATGTGATAAGGGAAGAGACTCAGAAATGTTTAAAAGGACTTGTCGTTCCCTCATCACTACAGAGGCACAACTTAAGAAGATCAATCGTTGGACCCCAGCTTGCTTTGCTGAATCTAATAATGTTTTTGTTAGCAATACGTTATTTTGATAAAAGGTTTCAGGCTTACTCCAGGTACTTACAAGAGCGGCGCAGTGAATCACCGTATCGACATCATTCAGTTCATCTACTAGTTCATTGTGGTTGAGAAGATTAATGTAAGAGTATTTTCGATCGAGATGATTATTTTGGTGTTGATGGGTATGCAGATGGCCAATCACTTCATGACCTTGATTGATGAGAAAATCCATCAGTTGATTGCCAACGAATCCCGATGCACCGGTGAGAAATATTTTCATATTCAAGTATGCTAGTAATTAAGTGAATATAAACGAAAACTACATATAGCTCTCATCAAATGAAAAATACCCTCCGTCATCTTTTGCTATTCATCCTGGCTATTACATGCGTAGCGATCATTAGTTTCTGGAGATCAGATCTTCCTGAGGATTATTTAGTTAAAAAATATAGTAATTCATCTTCTCAGTTTGTGGTAATTGAAGGTAATCGTTTACACATAAGGGATACGGGCAACCCTAACGGTCCAGTTATTGTTTTTATACACGGTTTTGGTGCTAGTTTGCATACCTGGGAGGAGTGGTCAATTGCGCTAGAGAAAGATTTTCGTGTGATTCGTTTTGACCTGCCAGGGTCTGGCTTGAGTGGCCCTGATCAAAAGCTAGATTACTCAGATGATCGAAGTAATCAGATCATCCTAGGTCTTTTGGATACCTTGCAGGTGCAAAAAATGAGCATAGTTGGAAATTCGATTGGAGGAAGAATGGCGTGGTATTTCACGGCTAAGTATCCAGAGAGAGTTGAAAAACTTGTACTCATATCTCCAGACGGCTTTGAAAGTCCTGGAATGAGTTATAACAAGGCCCCAGAGATTCCTAGTTATTTAAGTATGATTAATTATATTTTTCCAAAATTCTTATTTAGAGAAAATCTAGAAATAGCTTACTCTAATAAATCGGTTTTATCGAGTCAGTTATTTGATAGATATTATGAATTAGCCCTATATCCGGGTAATCGACAGGCGATGATTGATCGCATGCGCCAGACAGTTTTAAAGGACCCCACCCCATTATTAAAAAAAATTGATTGCCCAGTTTTACTCTTATGGGGCGAGGGTGATGCAATGATACCGATTCGCAATGCGCAAGATTATTTAGCTTTAATGCCACAAGCTAAGCTACAAGCTATGCAAAATATGGGACATTTACCTCAAGAGGAAGACCCTGAGCGAAGCCTTTCGTATTTAATGAATTTTTTAAAGCCATAAGCCTTATTGGCTCAGTAATTATTTTTTCATCTTTTACTTCTCATGGCTTACAATTAATTTATTAAATTACAAATATCTCGCCAATAAAAATTTACATTTGAATTTTAAATTAGGGAAATTGCTAATTTTAGAATTTTATGTTTTTGCGGTGCAATATGCTTTGATGTGCCATTTAATAAACAGCCCAATCATTACGGGTGCTTATTCAATAGCATCTAAGTTCAGTGATTCAATTTATTAATATTTAAGATAGAAATATTTTATCAATATAAAGAAAAGAAAAAATGGCATTCAATTTCCCTTTTACAGCAATCGTCGGTCAAGAAGAGATGAAATTAGCAATGGTTTTATCAACCATTGATCCAAGTATTGGAGGGGTCCTGGTTTTTGGAGATCGCGGTACAGGAAAGTCGACCATGGTTAGATCCTTGGCTGCTTTATTGCCGTCGATGAAGGCTGTAGATGGGTGTATGTATCACTGTGATCCTTCTAGTAGCAATCTATGCAGTAATTGTCTGGCATTCATTCAAAATGGTAAAAAATTGAAGTCACAAACCATCGGTGCGCCTGTAGTTGATTTACCATTGGGTGCAACGGAAGACCGGATTGTTGGCTCTTTAGATATTGAAAAAGCCTTATCTCAAGGTGTTAAGTCATTTGAGCCTGGTCTTTTAGCAAAGGCTAATCGTGGTTATTTATATATTGATGAGGTGAACTTACTTGAAGATCATTTGGTTGATCTCTTAATTGACGTTGCGGCTTCTGGTGAGAATGTCGTAGAGCGTGATGGCTTGAGTATTAGGCATCCCGCAAAATTTGTATTGATTGGCAGTGGTAATCCAGAGGAAGGTGAATTACGGCCACAGTTATTAGACAGATTTGGTTTATCTGTAGAGGTTAAGACACCAAGAGAGGTAATGACAAGGATTGAGATTATCAAACGACGAGAAATGTTTGAACGTCAACCCGAAGCCTTTATTGAACAGTGGTCTGAGGAACAAAAAAAATTACAAGATCAAATTATTTCCTCTCGCACTCGTTTGTTAAAAGTTACCGTGAATGATCAATTATTGATTCAAGTTTCTGAGTTGTGCGCACATCTTGGTGCCGATGGCTTGCGGGGTGAGTTGACCATGATGCGAGCAATTAGAGCGCTATGTGCTTTTGAAAATAAAAAAGTAGCGACACTAGATCACCTTAAGAGAATATCTCCCTATGCATTAAGACATCGCTTGCGGCGAGATCCTTTGGACGACACAGGGTCTTCAGTTCGAATCGAACGTGCCCTAGAAGAGATATTCTCAAAATAAATGGAGCCATTCATTGAGCAATCCCAGCAAGACCAAATACGTTGGTTGGATGCTTGTTTGATTGCGAAAATGATTGCCGTTGACCCAGCAGGATTGGGGGGAGTTTGGGTAAAATCTCAAGCTGGTCCAGTCAGAGATCTGTGGCTTAAAGGTCTCCAACAACTGATTCACAACCAAGTTGATTTAATCAAAGTCCCAAGTAATTCAGATGAAGGCGCTTTGATTGGGGAATTAGATTTATTAAAAACCTTAGCACTACAAAAAAAAGTTTATACCCAAGGAATATTAGATCAAGTTCAGGCAGGGATTTTGCTGTTGCCAATGGCCGAACGCATCAAATCGCACACAGCTGCTTTATTAACGCAAGCCTATGATTTGAAATCTCAGTTTGGCATGATTGCTTTAGATGAAAGTCTCGTGGATGAAGATCAACATTTATTACCTCGGTTGGTTGAGCGTTTGGCTTTTCAGATGAATTTAGAATCATTATCCTACCGAGACTGTAACTTTCCCTTGGAGAAAATTGATCTTTTCGAGATACGAAATCGTCTTCAACATATTGAGTTTCCGATGGAAGCTCTTGACGCTGTTATGACGGCGGCTCAATCCTTTGGTATTGATTCCTTGCGGGTCGGTTTATTTGTTGCTCGTGCATCGCGAGTTTTAGCGGCTTTACGAGGTAGTGACATGCTTGAGCAAGCAGATATTCAGACGGCAACTCGTTTAATTTTTGCGCACCGTATCACAAGACTACCAGAATCCAAAGAACCTCCTCCTGAGGAAGATTCTACTGAGGAAACTGCACAAGAAGACCCCCCCCCGCCCTCTCAAGAACAGAATCAACCTCCTTCAGAGGACCTGTCATCCGATCTTGAGGATAAAAATCAGGAAGATCCGTCCAGTGCACCAGTGCCTTTGCGTCAAGAAGATTTAGAGGAGATGATTATCGAAGCCAGTAAGGCTCATTTATCGCAGAATCTTTTGGACTCTTTCGAGCAGCAGCAAAAAATCATCAAAACCAATGGTAATTCTCAGGGTAAGGTAGGACAGCTGCAAAAAGGATTATCAAGTGGACAAGCTCTTCCTTCTCGCAAGGGGCGCCCAAGTTATAAGCACAAAATCGATATTTTAAAAACGATACAAGCTGCCAGTCCGTGGCAAAAAATACGCCGGCTTGAAGCCCCGAACGACTTTACTTCTCCACATAGAATTATTGTGAAGGCCGACGATATTTACTTGAAACAATTTGTGCAACGTACGACTACAGTGACGGTTTTTGTTGTAGATGCATCAGGATCATCCGCAATGGAGCGATTATCAGAAGCTAAAGGTGCAGTTGAGCTCTTGTTGGCGCAATGTTATATCCGGCGCGATCAAGTTGCTCTTATGACGTTTCGTGGGAAGCAAGTTGAATTGATATTGCCCCCTACTCGATCTCTGGTTCGAGCAAAGCGTTTATTGGCAGGCATGCCTGGCGGAGGAGGAACTCCGCTTGCAAGTGCGATTAGAGACTCAGCCGCTTTTGGAAAAAAACTAAAGTCTAAGGGGCAAACACCGCTGATTATTTTATTAACAGATGGTAGGGCTAACGTTAGTATTGACGGCATTGGGGGGCGAGAAAACGCCTATAATGATGCGTTGTCTTCAGCTAAACAAGCGCGTTTAGAACAATTACAAATTCTATTTATTGATACTTCTCTTAAGCCTCAAGAAACCAATCAACAAATTGCAAATGATTTAGGGGCTCAATACTTACCATTGCCACAAGGTAAATCCGCCTCCGTTGTTCAGGCAGCGAAAATGTTAATGACATAACATTAATATTTTGATTTTTCCGATTTATTTATTTTATCGAGTGATTGATTGCCGAGGTGATAGGCTCTCATAAACAGCCCAATACCAAACACTCCGAGAACTACGCAAATAATTATTAAAGTGTTGCTCATTAAATTAATCTCCTATGTTTGGCTGATATTTTCGATTGTTTGTTGAATAATTTCGATACTTTTTTCTGGGTTAACTTCATGGAAAAGGTGTCCACCTTGTTCTGAATGAATCGTGGCTTGCGGAAAATATTGATGAAGAACGGGCATTAAATTTATTTTAGATACCCACTGATCCTGATTAGCTGCTACAAAAATAAACTTGCTATTGATCTGGGCGCTTTTAGCAAGTAATTGTGGAATATTTGATGCAGCCATAAAATTCATCGTTCCATAAATATGACGCTCTTGATGAAAGAGGTATTGATAAGGTTTTCGTTGCTCTTGATTTAAAAGAGAGTTCGTAGAGTCCAGTAATGTATTTATGAGATTTGTCTTTGGGATACTGATGGCTAGGAGACTAGACATTAAGCTAGACGTGAACAAGGGGTTCACGATAGGGCCTAAAAGAAGTAATAGGCTGCGAGGTGGGCTAACAAACGAAGGGTTAAACCCAATGATGGTATCAGGACACTTTTTTAATCGTAGGCTGAGTGCTAAGGCGCAGTTTGCGCCTGCGGAGTGGCCAATAATGATGTCAGGGCTTGGGGTATCAATTGCTTCAAGTAATTCATTTAAATGTTTAGAAATTTCGTCGATATGTAATTGAGCTTTTTGGGCCCCTAAAGTAAAACCATGTCCAGGAAGATCTATCGCGATAACTGTGTAATTTTTAGCAAGGCTTATGAAAATATTTTCCCAGGAGTGTGCAGATGCCCCAGATCCATGAATCAATAGTATCGATTTTGTATTTGCATCAGGATGTTTACTTAATTGGAAATGCCACAAAATCCCAGATAATTTTACAGATTGACTATATTGTCGATTGGGCCAATGAGAAGGAATTCTAGAAATATCACTCATAGACATCATTGAATCGTTTTTTTATATCTGTAAAGAAATACAAGTCATTTTTCTGATGCAAAGATGGCTTCTTAAAATCACTTAAAAAGAATGTTTTGAGTTTTTTGATTCCATTTGGCATGTTTTCGTGCTCTGAGGATTTGAAAATATTTAAGTGTTTACCCTATACCAACCTCATTATATTGACATTAACGCCCCTTGTGTCTATATTTATTTACACATTGAATGAATAATTTAATTTACACAATATCGTAAATTCCGATTAAACGGAGGCAATATGTCACCTAAGTTGATGATAGAAAAAGCTTTAGAGAGCACCTTAAGTTCCTATGAAAACAAGGGTGGGCCTGATTTATTACAGCAAGCGATTCGCCATGCAGTGATTCCAGGGGGCGCTAGAATACGTCCTCAATTATGTCTGGCGGTTGCGATGGCTTGCGGCAATGATGACCCAAGATTAGCGATGGGGGCTGGAGTTGCTTTAGAGCTTTTGCATTGCGGCTCACTTGTCCATGATGATTTGCCCTGTTTTGATAATGCAGAATTACGCCGTGGCATACCCTCAGTGCATAAAGCTTATGGTGAACGTTTAGCTGTTTTAGCTGGGGATGCATTGATTGTGATGGCCTTTGAGGCGCTTTTACATTCTGCAGAAGAGTCCCTAAATCGTTTGGCACCGGTCATGAAAATAGTCATGCAAGGTGTTGGCGTTCCTCACGGCATTATTGCTGGGCAAGCTTGGGAATGTGAGTCAAAGGTATCACTTAGTACTTATCAACAGGCGAAAACAGGGGCATTATTTTCTGCAGCAACTGCCGCAGGTGCCGCCGCATCTGGAGGTAATCCAGCGGTATGGCTGACGCTAGGCGATTGTTTGGGTGAGGCCTATCAAGTTGCAGACGATATTCGAGATGTTATTGGTGATATGCAGAGCTTGGGTAAGCCTGTGGGTAAAGACGAAGAGTTGGATCGTCCTAGTGCAACACGACAATTTGGTTTAGACGGAGCTGTTGAATATTTCGATGAGCTTGTTGCTCGCGCGATTCGTTCTATTCCGGATTGCCCTGGTCAAGAGATTTTACAAAAACTTGTTTTGTCTGAATCCGAACGTTTAGTACCAAATGCTTTGTATGACAGAGTGAAGAAAGAGCGGATCACTCAATCCATCAAACGATCAATTGCTTAGTTGTATGGCAAATACTTTATCTGATATAGCGCTAGCCTCTAAAGACACTTATTCTTTATGGGATAAGTTATTTATTTGGAAAGATCGCTTAATTGCAAGCCGCCAATTCCAAAGAGATGCTAGTCATATTCCGATTTTCAGTTCAATTTCTCGTAAGCGGGCGAAGGGTGTATTCGACTTAATGGCGGGTTTTGTCTATTCACAAATATTGCTTGGGTGTGTGCGCATTAATTTGTTTGAGCATTTAGCCAGTGGGCCCTTGACCATTGATGAATTAGCTACCAAAGTTGATTTGCCATTTAAAGGTTTAGAGCGTTTATTACTGGGAGCTCAGTCCTTAGATTTGATTGAAACGCGTCAAGGTCGATTTGCTTTAGGTACTCTTGGGGCACCTTTGGTGGGTAACCAGGCTTTGTTATCGATGATAGAGCATCATAGTGCGCTATATCAGGATTTACGCGATCCAATTACTTTATTGCGTGGAGACTTAAAAGAAAAAGCGCTCGAAAGTTATTGGCCCTACATCACTGAGCATAGTGAAGAGTTAAAAAGTCTTTCAGCCGTGGAAAAGGTAGCGCAATATTCAGAATTGATGTCCGCTTCGCTACCTTTAGTTGCCGATGAAATCATTGATGCGTATGACTTCAATCAGCATCAATGTTTATTGGACATTGGTGGTGGTCAGGGTACCTTTATCAATCTGCTTAGTCAGCAAGTTAAAAGTCTTCAATTTAAATTATTCGATTTGCCAGGAGTAGCGACTTTAGCGCAAGAAAAGCTGAATCAGCAATTAGGTCATGGGCGTGTGGAGTGTATTGGGGGCGACTTTTTTAATGATTCCTTACCTACAGGCGCCGATATTGTGACTTTGATTCGGGTCATTTTTGATCATGACGATACCAGAGTGAAGCAATTGTTGAGATCAATTTATGAGTCGTTGAACGTTGGAGGCAGGCTTTTAGTGGCTGAGCCGATGGCGGATACCCCAGAATTACCCGCGATGGGTCAAGCCTATTTTGGTTTTTATTTACTAGCTATGGGTCGAGGCCGTCCTAGAAGTTTGCAGGAAATTAGTAATTTTTTACATGAGGTGGGCTTTAAGAAAGTAAAGTCTGTAAAAAATACCATGAAAATCAATGCACAAATCATCTTGGCAGAAAAATAAGGGTAAACCCCATAAGGGTTTTAACTGATGCTAAATAGACAATAAGTGTATAAATTAGTTTACATATTAAATGTAACGTTAATTAAACAGGGTGGGAATAGTGGAAGCGCATGCAGTAGTAATTAATCAGCCCAAACAAGTTGCCTTGACCAAGCTTCGTCTAAACGAAATGGGTCTTGATGACGTTGCTGTCGAAATAGAATACAGCGGTATCAGCACTGGTACAGAAAAAATGATTTGGAGTGGAAGGATGCCACAATTTCCTGGGATGGGATATCCGCTTGTGCCCGGTTATGAATCAGTCGGACGCATTACTCATACATCTGAAAATACAAACCTTCAAGTTGGCCAACGTGTTTTTGTCCCAGGAGCCAAATGCTACGGAGAGGTAAAAGGTTTGTTTGGTGGAGCTTCATCGCATGTCGTCATTCCGCATCAACGCTTAACCGTCCTTGATGAGGGGTTTGGAAAAGAAGGCATACTCTTAGCGCTAGCAGCTACTGCTTACCATGTTACAGAAGGCAAGCCTGAAGCTCAACCTGATTTGATTATTGGTCATGGCGTAGTCGGGCGTTTGTTGGCGCGTATTGCGATGGTCAAAGGAAAAACTCCAGTGGTCTGGGAGAACAACCCGAACAGAATGTCAGGCGCAACTGGTTATCAAGTAGTAAATCCAAAAGATGATGATTATCATCAATACGGCGTAATTTGTGATGCAAGTGGTGATGCAAGTTTAATCAATCAATTAATTAGTCGTCTTCGCCCGCAAGGCGAAATTGTGCTTGCAGGTTTTTACGATCAAGCTATTTCCTATATGTATACCCCAGCCTTTATGCGTGAAATGAAAATGCGTATTGCTGCTCAGTGGCAACCAAAGGATATTCAAGATGTACACCAACTCATTCGGACTAAGCAATTAGCCTTGGATGGATTGATTACACACACCAGTGATCCCAAAGACGCTGACTCAGCATATCAAACAGCTTTTAACGATATGCAATGCCTAAAAATGACTCTAAATTGGAGACAGTAATGATGAACAGTCCTATCCCAGCACAATCAACAATTCAGTTTATGAACTTGAAAAAAGAAGCAGCAATTGAGCCTGATGCGGTTTCTACAAAGCCAGTTACAAAAGAAACGCAAATCATTGCGATCTACGGCAAGGGTGGAATTGGTAAGAGTTTTACTCTAGCTAATCTTTCATACATGATGGCGCAGCAAGGTAAAAAAGTTTTACTCATTGGCTGTGATCCGAAGAGTGATACGACGTCACTTTTGTTCGGTGGTAAAGCATGCCCAACCATCATTGAAACTTCTTCCAAGAAAAAACTTGCTGGCGAATCTGTTGAAATTGGTGATGTTTGTTTTAAGCGTGATGGCGTTTTTGCGATGGAACTAGGTGGTCCAGAAGTTGGTCGTGGTTGCGGTGGTCGCGGAATTATTCACGGATTTGAAACTTTAGAAAAATTAGGATTCCATGATTGGGGATTTGACTATGTACTCCTCGATTTCTTGGGCGATGTGGTGTGTGGAGGTTTTGGTTTACCCATTGCACGCGACATGTGTCAAAAAGTAATTGTCGTAGCTAGTAACGATTTGCAATCATTATATGTCGCTAACAACGTGTGCTCTGCAGTGGAGTATTTCCGTAAATTAGGTGGAAATGTTGGTGTGGCAGGTATGGTGATTAACAAAGATGATGGCACTGGAGAAGCGGCTGCTTTTGCGGAGAGAGCGGGAATTCCAATCTTATCAGCGATTCCGGCAAATGAAGATATTCGTCGTAAGAGTGCTAACTACGAAATCATTGGTAAGCCTGGCACAGAGTGGGCAAGCTTATTCGATCAATTAGGTGAGAACGTTTCTGTAGCTCCACCGGTTCGACCAAAACCACTGACGCAAGATGAATTATTAAACTTGTTCTCCGGCGATCAAGTCGGACGCCACGTTGTGCTAGAGCCAGCTAGTTTATTTGACATGGTTGGCAAGCACGAAGTGCATAAAGATTCTTTAGAAGTGATTTACGACAAAGTCTAAATGATGAGTGAAAAAATCATACCAATACTTGCCAATCCTCAGGCTGCTTCAGTCGACGGATTAGGTTGTCATTCTGGGGCAGAGCAAATGATTGAGGCTGCTAAAGCAGCTAATAAATCAGAAGTGCTGCAACGCTACGCAAAAGACTATCCTAAAGGCCCGCATGACCAACCGCAAAGTATGTGCCCAGCATTTGGATCATTACGCGTTGGTTTAAGAATGCGTCGCACATCCACGATTTTGTCAGGTTCTGCGTGTTGTGTTTATGGGCTTACTTTCACCTCACACTTCTATGGTGCTAAAAGAAGTGTTGGGTATGTACCTTTTAATTCAGAATCATTAGTCACTGGTAAGTTATTTGAGGATATTCGTGAGGCGGTATATAAAGAAGCCGATCCTGAAAAATATGATGCTGTTGTCATTATTAATTTATGCGTACCAACTGCAAGTGGAGTACCTTTACAGCTATTGCCAAAAGAAATTAATGGTGTACGCATCATTGGTATTGATGTTCCAGGATTTGGTGTGCCAACCCATGCGGAAGCAAAAGATGTATTAGCTGGCGCTATGTTGAAGTATGCAAGAAGCGAAGCTGAAGCTGGGCCTGTAACTGCACCACGTCAAGGCGTTTCAGAAAAACCGACGATTACTTTGCTTGGTGAAATGTTCCCAGTTGATCCTGTGGGTATTGGTATGATGCTTGAGCCAATGGGTTTAGCTGCTGGCCCTGTGGTACCTACACGTGAATGGCGAGAGTTATATCAAGCCCTCGACTGCGCGGCAGTAGCAGCAATCCATCCATTTTATACAGCGAGTATTCGTGAGTTTAAAGCTGCTGGTAGAAACATTGTTGGTTCAGCACCAATTGGTTACGAAGGAACAGCTTCATGGTTAGAAGCGATTGGTAAGTCATGTAATGTTTCAGCAGAAATGATTGCTGCTGCACAAAATAAATTTTTGCCAATGATCAAAGCTGCGCTTATAGCAAAACCGATTAAAGGTCGAATTACCTTAAGTGGCTATGAAGGCTCTGAGTTATTAGTAGCGCGTCTATTGGTTGAAAGTGGCGCAGATCTTCGTTATGTTGGTACCGCTTGTCCGAAGACAGAATGGAGCGCTGACGATAAGGCATGGCTTGAGTCTAAAGGAGTACGTATCCAATACCGTGCCTCCTTAGAGGATGATTTAGCAGCGATTGATGAATTCAAGCCTCATCTTGCCATTGGGACAACTCCAGTTGTTCAAAAAGCGAAACAACTTGCCATACCAGCTTTGTATTTTACGAACTTGATTTCTGCTAGGCCTCTAATGGGAGTTGCTGGCGCAGGTTCTTTAGCGCAGGTTATTAATGCTGCGATTGCCAATAAAGATCGATTTAAAGTGATGGAAGAATTCTTTGATGGTGTTGGCGTAGGTCATGCAACTGGCGTTTGGGACGTGGTGCCTGTTGATCGTCCAGACTTTAAAGCTGATGTACGTCGTCGTTTAGAGAAAGCGGCAAAAAAACGCAAAGCAGAGGAGATGGGCTAATGTTGGTATTAGATCATGATCGTGCTGGAGGATATTGGGGCGCTGTTTACGTTTTTACTGCTATTAAAGGCTTGCAGGTGGTGATTGATGGCCCGGTTGGATGTGAAAACCTGCCAGTAACATCTGTCTTGCATTACACCGATGCATTACCACCTCATGAGTTACCGATTGTTGTGACTGGTCTTGCTGAAGAACAGCTTGGACGTGAAGGTACTGAAGAGTCTATGAAGCGTGCTCATAAAGTATTAGATCCTGATTTACCGTCGGTCGTCGTTACTGGATCGATTGCTGAAATGATTGGCGGTGGCGTCACTCCTGAGGGTATGAATATTGCTAGGTTCTTGCCAAGAACTATTGATGAAGATCAATGGCAAACTGCAAATCGTGCTATTAATTGGTTGTGGACTGAATATGGTGTCAAACATATTCCAGAAAGACCAACACGTAAAGAAGGTGAGAAACCGCGCGTCAATATTATTGGCCCAGCATACGGCACTTTTAATATGTATAGCGATCTTGCAGAGATAAAGCGTTTAGTTGAAGGAATGGGCGCTGATATCAATATGGTTTTTCCTTTAGGTTCTCACCTGGCAGATGTTCCTAAGTTGGTCGATGCCGATGTCAATATATGTATGTATCGTGAGTTTGGAAGACTTTTGTGTGAGAACTTAGATCGTCCTTATTTGCAAGCACCAATTGGTATGCAAAGTACAACTCAGTTCCTGCGTAAGTTAGGCGAATTATTAGGTATTGATCCAGAGCCATTTATTACCAAAGAAAAAAATACCACATTAAAACCCATTTGGGATTTATGGCGTTCTGTTACGCAAGATTTTTTTGGAACAGCGAGTTTTGGTATTGTTGCCAATGAAACTTATACCCGAGGTGTAAGGAGTTTCTTAGAAGATGAGATGGGATTACCTTGTAATTTTGCTATTTCAAGAAAACCTGGCGACAAAACCAATAATCAAGAGATCCGAGAATTGGTGCAAAAGAAAACTCCCCTTATTTTGTATGGTAGCTATAACGAACGGATGTACGCAGCGGAAGTAGGTGGAAGAGCAGCTTATATTCCCGCATCATTCCCTGGTGCAATTATAAGACGGCATACGGGAACACCGTTTATGGGGTATGCGGGAGCGACCTACATCATTCAAGAGTTCTGTAATTCCCTATTTGATGCACTTTTCCATATTTTGCCTTTAGGCACTGATCTCGATAAGGTAGAAGCAACATTAGCAAAAGCAGGCCAATTAGACAATCTTCCATGGGATGAAAAAGCGCAAGCCATCTTAAATCAGATTGTTGCAGATCAGCCTGTCCTTACACAAATATCGGCAGCAAAACGTTTGCGAGATCGTGCTGAACGTGAAGCTCGTTTAGCTGGCGCATCACGTGTGACAGAAGAATTATTAAACCGTATCCAAGCTTCGGCTGGTGCAGGAGTGAACTCATGAGTGAGAAGTTAAAGATGACTCTGAGTAAAAAGAATATGACGGCTTATCGTTATATCCCAAAGCTACACGGGGTGAGTGTAGTAACAGCAGTATGTAATTTTGAGGAGTAATCAACATGAGTGAAAACAGATCTCTATCTGGTTTGACAGATGATGAAGCAAAAGAGTTTCATACATTTTATGTTCAAGGACTAGTTGGCTTTGTGTCAATTGCCGTCGTTGCACATATTCTTGTATGGGCTTGGCGTCCTTGGTTCAATTGATTTTTTATTAATATAAATAAAGGAAATACCATGCAAGAGAGAGCAGAATCGATATCAGAACTTATGAAGAGTGATTCCGTATCATTCAAATTAATTTTTATTTTATGTTTTGTCATTATCTTTATGGTGGCTTTATTTACGTTATTTCTCCCGATGCAATGGCGTGGTTGGTTGCCGGGTTCGGAAGGGGATAAATCATTTTTTGAATCAGTAAATGTAGGTGTTTATAGCTTTATGTCTTACTTAACATAGGAGAAGCATTATGTGGAGAATTTGGAAACTATACGACCCATTACGGGCGATGGTAGCACAAGGCGTTTTTCTCTTTGCTTTGGCAGCTATGATTCATTTGGTTTTATTGAGTACCAATCAATACAAGTGGCTCGATGGTATGTCACAGGCGCAGTACACGCAGTCCCGCGCCGCGAAGTAAAAAGTTTTACAAAGCCTTGGAAGTGGTTGGTAACAATTTTCTTCCAAGCACGAATTTAGTTGTTATTTAATTTTATGAAATAGGAGAGCACATCATGGCGATGCTCAATTTTGAAAGAAAGTATCGGGTTAGAGGTGGAACCTTAATTGGCGGAGATTTATTCGACTTTTGGGTTGGTCCGTTTTATGTCGGATTTTTTGGAGTAACCACCGTCTTTTTCAGTTTCCTTGGAACTGCCATGATTTTGTGGGGTGCTGCACATCAGGGCACTTTTAATGTGTGGACCATTAATATTGCACCACCTGATCTGAAATATGGCCTTGGACCTGCGCCGATGATGGAGGGTGGGTTATGGCAAATCATTACGATCTGTGCGCTTGGCGCCTTTGGCTCTTGGGCTTTGCGTGAAATGGAAATTGCTCGAAAATTAGGCATGGGGCTCCATGTACCCTTTACCTATTTAGCCGCCGTATTTGCTTACTTCTCGTTAGAAGTTATTCGACCTGTATTGATGGGGGCTTGGGGACACGCTTTCCCTTACGGCATCATGAGTCACTTAGACTGGGTTTCTAATACGGGTTACCAATATCTTCATTTTCATTACAACCCAGCACACATGATTGCGGTGTCACTCTTCTTTGGAACAACTTTAGCGCTTTCATTGCATGGTGCTTTAGTGTTGTCGTCTACTAATCCAGGTGTTGGACAAACTATCAAAACTCCAGAGCATGAAGATACTTTTTTTCGTGACTTAATTGGTTACTCAGTGGGTACTTTAGGGATTCATCGAGTTGGACTCTTCCTTGCAGTATCTGCGGTATTTTGGAGCGCAGTATGTATTATTTTAAGTGGACCTTTCTGGACTAGAGGTTGGCCAGAGTGGTGGACATGGTGGTTAAACATGCCTATTTGGCACTAACTGAATAGGAGCTTATAAAAATGGACTATCAAAATCTATTCACCCAAACTCAAGTTATTGGACCAGAAAATCATGGGGCACCGATTAATCCCTATGATCAACGTGAACGCACAAAAGGCATAGGATTTAATTACCTTCTGGGTAAATTAGGAAACGCTCAATTGGGGCCTATTTATTTAGGTCGGCTTGGCGTTGCTTCACTAATCTTTGGAGCTTTAGCCTTTTTTATTATTGGTTTTAATATGTTGGCCCAGGTTAACTGGAGCCCTATTCAATTTGCACGGCAATTATTTTGGTTATCTCTAGATGCGCCATCACCCAAATATGGATTACGTTTAGCACCTTTAAGTGAAGGTGGATGGTGGAATATCTGTGGATTATTTCTCACGATTTCGATCCTATTGTGGTGGATGAGAACCTATAGACGAGCGAAAGCATTAGGTATGGGTACGCATGTGGCTTGGGCTTTTGCCGCAGCCATTTGGTTATTTTTAGTTTTAGGTTTATTCCGCCCAGTCTTAATGGGTAGTTGGAGTGAAGCCGTTCCCTTTGGAATATTCTCTCACTTAGACTGGACAGCAGCACTTTCGATTCGTTACGGTAATCTTTTTTACAACCCGTTCCATATGTTGTCTATTTTCTTCTTATATGGATCAGTATTGCTTTTTGGAATGCACGGGGCAACGATTCTGGCTGTTGGAAGATATGGCGGTGAGCGTGAGATTGAACAGATTGTTGATCGGGGAACAGCTTCGGAGCGTGCCGCATTATTTTGGCGGTGGACAATGGGCTTTAATGCAACGATGGAATCGATTCACCGTTGGGCTTGGTGGTTTGCAGTTTTATGCCCAATTTCTGGTGGTATTGGAATTTTATTAACTGGTACGTATGTTGATAACTGGTATGTTTGGGCGATGCATCATGGCATGGTTCCTTCTTACCCAGTTACGAATATTGTCGATCCATCAATTGCCACTCCACCATTCACTCCAACAATGGAAGGAGTTAAGTAATGAAAAAAATATATCTTTCATTAATAGTTTTATTAAGCTCAGTTATGGTGTTAACTGGATGTGAGAGACCTGCGTTTCAGAAAGCCCAAAATGGATTTCGGGGCACAGCTATGGTCGACATTCAAAATCCTCGAATCAATGCTGATAAAGCCAAACTAAATGAAGCACCACCGTCACTCGGCGCAGCCTCTGCAAGTGGCGATAAAGCTTCTAAGGTTTATCAGAACGTAAAGGTTCTTGGTAATTTAAGTCAGGCACAGTTCACAACATTTATGGTGAGTATGACTAACTGGGTCGCTCCTACAGAGGGTTGTGCCTATTGTCATAACCCGGCTAATTTTGCAGAAGATACTAAGTACACCAAAATAGTTTCACGCCGAATGATTCAGATGACACAAAAAATCAACGTTGATTGGAAAGATCACGTGCAGGGTACTGGAGTAACCTGTTACACATGTCACCGTGGAAATAACATTCCACAAAATGTTTGGTTTAAAGATAACCCTCAAAATGCAACTGGTACGGCATTAGGAAATCGTAATGGGCAGAACCAAGCTGCTGAAAGTGTTGGATATTCATCTCTTACGTATGAGCCATATTCTAAATACCTTTTAGCCAGCAATGCAGCTCGAATTCAGGGAAAAGATGGTTTACCTAATGGTAATAAGCATTCGCTTCAAGAAACTGAAGATGTTTATGGTTTGATGATGCACTTTTCAAAATCATTGGGTGTGAATTGTACGTATTGTCATAACTCGAGAGCTTTTTCGGATTGGTCTCAAAGTACCCCTCAACGCTCTCAAGCATGGCATGGTATTCAAATGGTGAAGGATATCAACAATACGTATATGAACCCTCTAACCGGAGTGTTTCCTCCCCATCGATTAGGCAAAGAGGGAGATGTTGCTAAGGCAAATTGCTTAACTTGCCATCAAGGAGTAAATAAACCCTTGTATGGTAAGAGCATGATCGCTGATTATCCATTCTTAGCAGAGGGTAATCCATTGACAGTAGTAGCTGATAAAAAAGTTGCTGCTAAATAGGGGTATTGATGTTGTAGCGCTGTTTTATGGCGCCCTCGGGCGCCATTTTTTTAACAAAGGTCATAGTGGTGGATACTCAAGTAGATCGTTTTAGAATTCCATTTCTTACGAGTGAAGATTCTCAACCCCATAACAATAGAGTGATTGTTATGGGGACTGGTTTTGGAGGATTGGCTGCTGCAATACGATTGGCTGTGAAAGGCTATGAAGTCACAGTTCTAGAAAAACTTGATTCTCCAGGTGGAAGAGCTTATGTTCATCGTCGCAATGGGTACACATTTGATGCTGGCCCAACCATTATTACAGCGCCATTTTTATTAGAAGAATTATGGGCTCTATGTGGAAAGAAAATGAGCGACGATATTGATTTGAGATTAATGGACCCATTCTATCAAGTACGTTTTAATGATGGACGTATTTTTAATTACACAGGTGACGCAGAAAAAATGCGTGAAGAGGTTGCGAAATTTGCACCAAGTGATTTACCTGGATATGAAAAATTTCTAAAAGAAGCTGAAAAGTGTTACAAGCTTGGGTTTGAAGATTTAAGTGCTGTTGCCTTTACCAAATTAACTGATTTATTAAAAGCTTTACCAAGTATGATGAAAATGAAAGCTTGGGAAAGTATTTACCAACTTGTGGCAAGATATTTTAAAGATCCACAATTGCGTCAAGTGATGAGCTTTCATCCCCTATTGATTGGTGGAAATCCATTTTCTGTAACTGCTGTTTATGCATTGATTAATTCGTTAGAGCGTAAATGGGGAGTTCATTCCGTGATGGGTGGAACTGGTGAATTAATTCGTGGGATGGTAAAACTTTTGGATGGATTAGGTGTCAAAATTCGTTATGAGAGTGAAGTAACCCAAATTAATATCCAAGAAAATAAAGTAAATGGTGTAACACTTGCCAATGGTCAAAAACTCTATGCTGATTATGTTGTGTCAAATGCAGATTCAGCATGGACCTATCGATATTTGGTAGAAGAAAAATACCGTAAGCATTGGACCAATCATAAGATTGAGCATGGTCGCTATTCTATGAGTTTATTTGTTTGGTATTTTGGTGTGAAACGTCAATATTCTGATGTGCCCCATCATATGATGTTATTGGGCGATCGTTATGAATCACTTTTGACGGACATTTTTAAAAAGCATCATTTATCTAAAGACTTTAGTTTGTATTTGCACAGACCAACTGCCACCGACCCCTCATTAGCTCCTGATGGACATGATACTTTTTATGTTTTGTCACCAGTGCCTCATCTTGATGCTGGAGTGAACTGGTCAGAGCATATGGAGCAGTATAGGCAAGCCATACAAAATTATTTAGAGCAAACTGTCTTGCCGGAATTGGGAGAGAATCTTACTGAATCTTTTTGTATGACCCCGCAAGATTTTAAAGATCGTCTTTTGTCGTACAAGGGAGCTGCTTTTGGATTAGAGCCATTGTTACTTCAGAGCGCATGGTTTAGGCCACATAACATTAGCGAAGATGTTAAGGGTTTATATATGGTAGGTGCAAGTACGCACCCAGGAGCTGGTATCCCAGGAGTTTTATCATCAGCAAAAGCGTTGGAAAGTGTTATGCCCACTGTGAATATAAGGAGTAAATATGCCTTCTAAATTATTTTTAAATCCTTTTATGCTCATGCAGCGAAGTTCTTTAATGGCGCATAGCTCTGCCACCAGTAATAAGGCGGATACGATTCAGTGTGAAGATCTTATGCGAGGTGGTTCAAAATCATTTTTTGCGGCCTCACGTGTTTTACCAAAACGTGTTCGCAATCCAGCAATTGCGCTCTATGCATTCTGTCGCTTAATGGATGATATCGTGGATGAGGGTGGGGAAGATATTCGTATTATTCAAACCTTACAGCAACGCCTTAATTTGATTTATGAAGGCAATCCTGTTGATGTCCCAGCTGACCGAGCTTTAGCCAAAGTAGTTGTGCAGTATAAGATTCCCAAAACCTTATTAGAAGCTCTATTGGAAGGTTTTGAATGGGATAAACTTGGGCGTCGATATAACTCCATCGAAGATTTATATGATTATGCTGCACGCGTTGCTGGAACAGTAGGCGCCATGATGGCT